>Ga0041059_1000685_pt1 | contig 26408 bp, 23 predicted proteins | sample AraColnosormetaG_FD_56232 | JGI IMG/M metagenome (GOLD analysis project Ga0041059, IMG submission 56232) | Arabidopsis roots microbial communities from North Carolina, USA - Col MF nosort | ecosystem: Host-associated > Plants > Roots > Unclassified | place: USA: North Carolina | collected... | reverse complement strand
AAGACACGATTTTCCTGAGGATCTTGATGTCAGATTCTTTGGTTTCTTGCATTGTAAGGCATAAAATCAAAAGGGGTTTGATTTCATAGAGAGAGTCGAGACGATTTGATTTTTCAGATAGGTGAGGGTCTCAGAGAGTTGAGAGATTGATCGGAGTCTGAGAATGCCATTGGAAGAAGATTGATAGACTTTAAGAAGCTTTAGGGTTAAGCAACCTGGGTTACAAGAAACGCAGATGTCGTAAAGCGCACGCGATGTTTTATACTCTTCGGAGTCTTGACGCTTAAAGAGATGATCGATGATCATCGCTACTTCTTCATGGCTTTCACTAACAAGAATCTCTCTCGCTTTCAACATAAGATTCAAAGATGAATATAAACCGGAACTAACCGTATGTTTAGTTGAAATCATTCAAAATGGCTGTCGTATACTTTTAGAATTATAGGCAAATAACTGTTCTTCCCACTCAGCTTCATCACCTCTATATCCACCATCATCATCCTCACCGCGAACACTATCATCTCCATCATTACATTTCTCAAGGTACCAAGGAGGCAAAGACGCTTCACACCTTTACCAGCAACACCATATCCTAATCTATATTTGTCTTCATCTACATTATTATACCTTATGACTTTAATTGAGGTTTGGTTTCTCTCTTAGCAATGTATCACCCAATTGAGTTTTTGTTGGCTTTGCTAATGAGAGGTTATAAAGGTTATCATAAGACACAATGAAGGTGTGATATTTGTTTGCTAGTGAGGATATAGATAGAGCTCATACACAATTAGGGTTAGTTTTGATTTCGAATAAAAAAATAGCTTTGTGAGCAAGCAATTTTCTCAATTCCGAAAATTAATGCATGATTAACATAATCTTATTTTGGGAAAATAATTTAATGATTCGAATATGCTATTTTGTTTAAGAAATATATGAAAATCGTATAGGATATAATTGAATAAAAGAGAGAATATGCCTTTGATTAGCTTTTAATTACATACAAATAAAATGAATGGTTAATATTAAAACAATAATATTTAGTATTAATTAGTTGTGATTAGATAAATTTGTATCATAAAATCGAGAATTTAGCAACAAAATCGGAAAAGTCAATAACTAATTTGCTTTAGAATCAAGTAAATGAATATTGTGATCAAAGAACAACATATATATGGTTAGTATAGATCTTTTCTAATTGTTTAGATTTTCTCAAATAATACGTAATTAATATGTGCAAGATTAAGACAAATAATTAATTATAAATTGTTAGTTGATAAAGTCGATTTGTAAATTTTTTTAAAGACAATATTTTGTCAAATAGATTTTGTTAGGATTAATATTGAAAATAGTAAATATTTGAGAGATTTTTCAACCAAAAACTTTATTAAAAATGTATATATAGATACTTTTTCAGCCAAGACTATGACTATTTGTACCATGGTCTCTTGGTAGCCTCATGTGAATCAAAATCTTGCTTCTCACTGTTTCTCTTGTTAGCATTTTAATATTGACTTTTGCTCCACTAAATTGGAAATATTTCCCCACATTTAGCATCATCATGACAGTTTGATAGCTACTCTTGTTTCTGGGAATCCGGTGGACCAACACGAACGAAATAGACATACCTACAGGAAGAAAGAAATCGGACAGTAGGAAAAAAATCCACCAATCACAAGCCTCCCGGTCAAATCGTCTTCATATCGCCATGCCTCAACCTAAACGAATATTTTTCTTTCCCCAATGTTTATTTTTTTAACTTTCTTTTTCTTTTTCTTTTTTTTTTCATGCAAAAAACTAATATATTCACTTTGTCTCTACTATTACTAAAGCTCTTTTGTGTTGGTCAATTTAACAATTGGTTTTTAGAATTTCGTCTTATATCTGTTGAAAGAATATGATAAAATAACAATTAAGACAGGAATAAGCGAGTATAATTCAATGTTTTTCTGGTATGCTTGTGTCATGACTTTCTTTCGAGAGACTGGATAGTTCATTTTTTTCACGTATATCGAGAAGCTAATTAACTATCTAGCATATGGGTTAGCTAATTATGCGTTTAGTTTGTCGCCAAGATTTCATTCTTCTACTTATGTTCCAGATATTGTTACTTTGCTCTTTGTAAATGATACGCGTGGGTCCACGAGACCGAGAAGCATTCACATATGATATTTTTTCTTTTAGTTTATGAATAAATTGTGAGTGACATTCTTTACCAGGGCCTACCAAAAAAGAAAAATTTACAAGTAGTACTCAAGTCATATAGTAGAAACGATATTGAGACAAAAAGAAAAATTTGGGTTACATCATAAAGGGGCTTATTGAATAGGTGAATATAGTGGAATCATATAGTACTCAAGTCTTTAATGAAGCACAGAGGGATAACACAACCAATGAGGAAGATTCAAATCAATCAACACAAGTGGATGGATAATTCAAACCAGTAGAGTAATTTTAGGTGATTGTGATAACCAAGTCAATAAGCCTCTTTCTTCTGATGTAACCTTGAAAGCAACAAAACATTTCCAATTACACAACTTTTGCAATTATAAATTTGTAATCTCTCAAATCACAACATCAAAAAGCTTTTATATACACAAGAAAGCTTGTATCTACATTGAGGACACGAGGTGTGAATCTTCAACCACTTCTCCACACACTCCAAGTGATACTTGTGTTTACATGGCAGCTCTGTTTCCATATCACTTTTGCTCCATTCCTCGAAACATATCACACACTCTCCTTTCTCCACCATCGCTACACGTGGTAACATCGCTACCGCCCGTATCGTTGCCGGCGATTCATTAGTCAACAACCGTGCGGTCGTCCTCGTCGACGAAACGGTTGCTCGTAAAGATATTTGCTCATCGATGAACCTCGTTAGTGTCATCAAACTCGATGTCCGCATGTTCGATGTCGATGATGTTACGTACGTTTCTGATCGATGAAGTGATCATACTTTACCAACTGGTTATGTTTCAAATTTTTAATTTTGGTAATGTAAACCAATATTGACAAAATTCGAAGGGAATATGATCTTCACATACGAATTCAACAATAGATCCTAATCATGCTTCTACAAAACATGATTCCAATTGAATTCATTACCTTCTCCTAAAAAAACAAAAGTTGACGTCAAAACCCTCATGCTGAGTCAGAAGATTCAGAAATCATAATCACTAGTCTTCAGCTTCAAGAGGCATTTTGTATCTACACTGAGGACACGTGGCGTGAATCTTCAACCACTTCTTCACACATTCCAAGTGATACTTGTGTTTACATGGTAGCTCCGTCTCCATATCACCTTTGCGCCATTCCTCCAGACATATCACACACTCTCCATTCTCCACCATCGCTACACGCGACAACTTTGTTACAGTTTTAAACGTCTCCCACAAGCTCCCAAATTGTATGTAAGAAGTTTGAGTGAATGAATTTGCTACTTCTTCACTCATTGTTATCATATTTCTTGCCGATGTAGGCATAATCTCTACTGTTGACATTGACGATGATACGGTTCCTGGTGCCAACATTGACGCTTGCACACTCATCCTGGTCGACGAGGACATTGGGAAGGTACCTCGTGTCGACATTGACGTCTGCAAAACCCTAGATGAGTTTGATGAAGGCACGTTTGTGGTCGATGTGGGCACGGTAGTCCTACTCCTAGTTGAAGAAGTTGTATTCGTCTCCCACAGCCTCCCAAATTGTATGTAAGGAGTTTGAGTACTGAATGTATTTGCTACTTCTTCGCTCCTTGTTATCACATTTCTTGATGATGTAGGCATAATTTCCGGTGTTGACATTGACGTTTGCATGCTACTCGTTGATGTCGACGATGATACGGTTTCTCGTCCTGACATGGATGATTGCACATTCCTCCTCGTCGACGAGGACATTGGGGAGGTACCTCGTCTCGACATTGACGTCTGCAAAACTCTAGGTGAGTTTGATGATGGCACGGTCGGCCAACTCCTAGTTGAAGGAGTTGTATTCGTCTCCCACAGGCTCCCAAATTGTATGTAAGAAGTTTGAGTGAATGTATTTGCTACTTCTTCGCTGCTTGTTATCACATTTCTTGATGATGTAGGCATAATTTCCGGGGTTGACGTAGACGTTTGCATGCTCCTCGTTGATGTCGACGATGGTACGGTTTCTCGTGCTGACATGGATGCTTGCACACTCCTCCTCGTCGACGAGGACATTGGCGAGGTACCTCGTCTCGACATTGAGGTCTGCAAAACCCTAGGTGAGTTTGATGTGGATGATGGCACGTTTGTTGTCGATATGGGCATGATCGCCCTGCTTCTATTTGAAGCTGCTCTATCCGTAGCGGACTGATGACGAGCATGGAAAAAACGGTCGTCGGGAAAATCTCCTCCAGATGACATTGAAGTATGTGCAACCCTTGGTGTCATCAAACTCGTAGATCGCATGTTCGATGTCGATGTTGGCAAGTTTGTTGCCGTAGTTGGAGTTGTTCTATTTGTAACGGAAAGATATCGATGATAAAAGAAACGCTCGTCACGCATATCCGAGGACATTGCAACTCAAAACCTAAAGGACAAAAAAAAACGAAATAGAGATTATATTAAGAGATCAAAGGTTTTTTTGTATGTCGTCATCTCTTGTTATTAAGAAGAAATAAAACAGATCGAGAGTTCTAAATTATGGAGAACGAAAACCTTATAGATAAGATTTTCTCGGCGCTTGTTATTAAACTCTTTATGGTTGATTGTTTTTTTGACATACTCTTTTTGTTGTTTAGATTCGACTTTTGAGTTACAGTTTCGTTAATGCTCTAGATTTTTTTTTGAATATTTAACTTTATCATAAAAAATAAATTTATCATATCAAAACTGATTTACAAAAGTGTTAGCAATTTTTTGTGAAAGATTTGTTTTCTAGTTTTAGAGAAAAATTGAACTATTTTCACTATATATTTTAGAGTTAAACCATGCGGATACGTAGAATATTATTGAAATTGAACTATATCATTATCCAATATCCCATAAATTTTTATTACATTAAATCTTCTTTTTGACCAAACCAATCTCCATGAACAAAAGATCGATGCCGGTTCAAGAGACTGAATTTAGAAATTGGAAACTAAAAAGAAGGGAATTCGATCTCAGCTCCACATTTCCCATGTGGGAAAACCGGACATTCGATTAAACCGGAACCAGACCGGTCAACACAAAGATAGACTTGGTACAATTGGCTATTACCAGAACCATCTCTGTTACACTCAACCCAAGGAGTGAAACCAATTGACTCTTTTATCGAATCTCTTATGCTCTCCAAAGAGTAAGATTTTCCATCCGGATTAATCCCTATTACATAATAAACCAATAGTTAGACCAATGAGATCCAAACCGGGAAAATAAAAAGGTACTTTGACATCAAAACGTACCGGCTTTGGTTAGAGCTCCAAGGAGATTGGTTTTCTGTTTAAGGTTAAGAGCGGTTTGGAAATATTCATGTTGATCGATAACCGATTCAGAGCAAGTACCATGCTTCTCCCATTCGTGCTCCCAAAACGCTTCACCTGAACCGCTTGGGCAAGCCAGTGTTGGCCAGCTCTTCTTCATTGAAGTGAGAAGATCTGATATCTGTACCAAACCAAATCAAACCAACCGGTTATGTACAAAACTTTCCATATTTTTTACCTTAAACCATATTTTTGACCTTAAAACAGAAATGTTTGATCTTATTACCGTTGAGCTATCGAATGGTTTAGAGGCATCACAGTTAGATGGATAAGTTCCATCTTTGTAGTTAGGCCAAAGACCATGAATGCCAAAATCAGCAGCTGGTTTGCCTGAATTTGGATAACAACACTTCTTCTGTGTGTCACAGTATGATCCTGGCCACTATACAATAAAACACAAAACAATATTAGATGATTATAAAAAATCATCAGAAACATTCTTAGAATGATTTTATTACTTGTTGGACGAAGTAGAAGAAATCAAAATCTTCAGAGGAAGAAGAAGCAGAGAAGACAGAAGGCAAGATTACGAGAAGACTGATCAAACACAATGATGCTAGAAGAATCTTCATCTTTCAAAGTTTTTTGTAAGAGAAGATTGTGATTTTGAGGGTTATAAGATTGAGATGGTTAATGGGTGAATATATATAAAGAGAAATAGAATCAGAGGAATGTGAATAGAGAGATATCAGTTTCCTAGTTTGTGTAATAATGAAATGGACAGATACATCAAAAGAATCTCGGAGATTTATGGTATATACTGTACCTTTTGTTTTATGTGAAGTGTATGTATGTTTACGAGATTTGTTTTTAATTTTGTTCTCCTTGGAATCTGAATCATATGAGATTACGTGTGGACATAGTTGTTGTGTTTTTTTTTAATTTTGAAGTCGTAACGTTCACACTTGTTTGTTAGAAGGTTCGTTTTGTATGCACGTAACGGCCCAATAATATTTTATATTTATGTTTTTAAGCAAGCCCAATTATTGATATCTAACTTATATAATCTATTAAGTTTAATGATTTTATCTAAAACTAAATTGCATTAAGCAATAATTTTTTTTAATTCTATTATATAAGTAGACAATAATGAAATAACTAGTTTGTAAACAACTTTCCTCAGAATTACTTCGTTTGAGCGATAATAATTTCAGATGACAAAAAAAGATAGATAATCAATTATCTTGAACTTTATAATTAATGTGTTAAATATTTATATATCTATATACGGAAGTATTAAATAAACAATCTTTTTGTAAGTAAATTTCGTGTGAAACTTTCTTGGATGTGTCTTAGTATTTTCTCATTTTCCTATAACAACTTAATAAATTACTACACGTAAACCAGAATTATAAGTTAACTTGGCAAATTTTCTCAAAATAAAATTACTCAGTTTGAACTCAAACTCGGAATATTATTGGTCCCCAGTTCGTTGCCGACAATTTTTCTTTGCTCCTATAGAAGAAGTGTTTTAATAGTAGACGATATCTGAACTGTATTTGTCCTCGTTGTTATTAATGATGTGTTTTAAATTTGTCACACAATGTCGATCAAACTTATTTGTCAACGAATTGTTTAATACTTTATAACTTCTTGAAAATAATAAAATAAGTAATGATTTAGAGTTGCTTTTCTAATTTTATTGAAATTTTTTAATTTCCAATGCAACATCAATTTTTCTTGCTTAAACTATCTACAATGGTTACTTATATACAACATCCATTTTTTTTTTCTTTTAATACTTCACATCGTCTTCTCTTTTACACATTATTATTTAACACCTATACAATTTTTATCTTGAATAATTGTTGAGAATACCCTTTTCACATTACCCTTTTTCAATTCTACTCTTTCCTATTTGTCATTTTTATTTTTACCTTCTTTAAATTTTAATGACCATTTACCGTTATTTGGAAATTGTTTTAGGTAAACAAAATGAAATATTAATATTTTTCGCCTAAAATATTCCAAAATAAATTTCCCACCAAATAATTTTGAAAAAACAATTTCCCGCCAATTTTTTTTTTCCAAAAATATTTTTCCCGCCAAATTTACACGAGATTTTAAAAGAGTTTTAAAAGAATTACACGGGATTTTAAAATATTTACAAGGATTTTAAAAGGGTTTAAAAAGATTTACAAGGGATTTTAAAAGGGTTTTAAAAGTTTTACAGGGGATTTTAAAAGGGTTTTAAAAGATTTATAAGAGATTTTAAAGGGCTTTAAAAGATTTACAAAGGTTTTATAAAGATTTTTAAAGGGTTCAAAATTGTTTGAAAAGTGTTTTAAAATATTTACAAGTGATTTTAAAAGGGTGTTAAAAGATTTACAAGGGATTTTAAAAGGGTTTTAAAAGATTTACAAGGGATTTTAAAAGGGTTTTAAAGATTTACAAGAGATTTTAAAAGGGTTTTAAGATATGTACAAGGGTTTTTAAAAGATTTTTAAAGAGTTTACAAGAAGATTCTTTAAAAACTCTTGTAAAATTTTTTAAAACCTTTTAAAATCCATTGTAAATCTTTTAAAACCCTTTTAAAATCCCTTGTAAATCTATTTCCCGCAAAAAAAAAATTACAAGGATTTTTAGAAGCAATTTTTTGGTTGTAAAAATTTTTGGCGAGAATATTTTTTTTTGGCGGGAAAAATGTTTGACGAAATTTTTTTTTTTTNGCGGGGAAAGAAAAATTGGCGGGAAAATTTCAGTTTCCAATTACATGTTCCTATTAGATGAGGATAATTTGGTCATTCTGGTCAAGGAAATGAGTATTTTTAAAAATGGACAACACGAAAGGGTATTGTTGCAAAAGGTAGTAAAAAAAGGGTAGTTTTGCAAATCTCCCTTTTATATTTACAATAGTTTTGTTTAATAAAATTACAATACCTTACCCCACCATTTTTATTTCATTTTTTTCATTTTATTTATGTTTATGTTTTTGTGATTACATATTATTAATCATTGTTAATATTAAATTAAATTAAAATAATTTTATAAATTATTTTTGTGTTAATATTTGTTTTTATTTTATATAATATTTTTAAAAACTTTTATAAATAATAAAAACGAGAAATAGAAATTATTATTACTAAAACACATACAATGAACATAAATTTAAAATGCAAAAATACAATAAGCACACAACAAGTAAGAAAACACTAATAATTTAATTAATACAATAATCTCAACTCACAAACTTAAAAATTTCATTCACCATGGAACATTCCGAATTGTGCTCGTATGTGTTTGACTGGATCTGCTTGCAATTCGTGATGTACATTTAAATCACGCAACTCGGACCTAGCACGCACATGATTTGTAAATACGGGTAGCACTTCGGTCGAGAATGGTTGTTGTGTACTCGACCTACTTGCCTCAAATTGATCATAATCCGTCCAATGTTGAGCATATGTCTCTCGTTCATCCTCAACAATCATATTATGCAATATGATACACGATCTCATGATGATAGCCAACACGGTTTTTTATTTTTTGTATTCAAATCAAATGAAAATAGTATCTATTTATAGAGAATGAAAATTATAAATTTTGATATTTTTATGTATAAATATTATAAAATAATTGAAGTTATATAATTGAAATGAAACAAAAAAAAATAGAAATCAAAGCAATCAATCAAAATATAACACTTGTCACACTTATTTTCTATCTTCTACTTTCAGGGATGTTGATATTTATCAACACTAAATTTGCCATATCACCTAACTTTTAATTACAACAAATCAATGTAGTGAAAATATTTTTTTCACCAGTTGTAAAATGGTTTGTTACAACAAATCATTGTAACTAGTCTGAGGTTAAATCAGCTTATTAGATTTTATTTTATTTTATTTTATTAGTTCTAACACTTATGAAAATTATTGAACAGGTGACACCATATCGATTACCATGTTAAATCATATTTTGAATCAATTTATAAAACTATAAGAAACAATACACAGTTATATGATTTTTAGCTACGGAAAATTATGTTGTTGGTCTGGAGATGACGTCACCAAAAATCCCCACAAGAACATTTTCCATCTTCAAAATGATGAAACCTTTGAACATCTCTAAGAACAACTTTCCTACCAAATATAAGAGATATCAACTTTGCTGCATTGTGACAATCTCTACACACCCTAAGATTCTTCACAACCCGAATCGTTGTTCCCGGAGGAGTATTCAATAATCCAAACGTTATCGCAAGCTTTTCGCTGTGATACCTAAGCGTAATTTCCTTCTCTTGGTCATTCATATTGGCGTGAACTACCATTGATGTATCAGGAACATAACCTGAAAGCTTTAGCTCTTTCACCATTTCATCTAATGCTCTGTGAAGCTTTGTGGTTGCAGACTTCACACCATCCCCTGAGAAAAACTCATGAACCACATTGTTTACCTCAATCGAGCTGCAACCGGGAACTTTAACCGCCTTTCGATCTTTCATCACCTTTCTTAAAGAATCTACATATTCCCATTTCTTGTTTCTCGCGTATAGGTTTGATAAAATCACGTAATCGCCACCGTGTGAATCATCTAGCTCAAAGATCCTCTCGCTAACCTTTTCAGCTAGGTCCAAATTGTTATGGCTGCTACAAGCAGCTAAAAGAATCCTCCATAGCATTGGTGTTGGGCTAATTGGGAGCTTATCAATGAATTCATATGCATCTTCTAAATTTCCAGCTCTACTAAGAAGATCTACCATAGAACCATAATGCTTAATACTCGGAACAATCCCAAATTTGCTAACCATCTGTGAGAAATACTTTCTCCCTTCTTCCACTCGACCAGTGTGGCTGCAAGCGTTTAACAGACCGAGAAATGTGATCTCATCAGGCTGAACATTTTCAGACCTCATTCTCTCAAACATCAACATGGATTTCTCAGCTTTCCCATGATTCGCATAAGCTACAATCATTGCTGACCAAGCTTGTGTATCCTTATACCTCATTTTTTCGAATATAGACACTGCATCATCCAAGCTACCACATTTCGCAAACATATCGATCAAAGCTGTGTTTACTTTCACATACTTACAGAAACTATGTTTCTTAGCATACTTATGTATCCATTTCCCTAAATCTAACGATCCCAACAGAGCACAAGATGACAGAACACTCAAAAGGGTAATCTCATTCGGCTTCAAGTACTTACCTTGCATTTCACGGAACAAAGATAAAGCCTCGTTCGGTCTGTTTCTTCTCGCATAACCCGTGATCATAGCATTATAACAAACAACACACGGCTCAACAATCCGATCAAACACACAACGAGCAGAATCCACATCTTCACACTCAGTGTACATATTAATAAGCGTTGGACAAACATAGACATTATCATCAAGCCCTAGTTTCATCGACAAACAATGCAATTGTCTACCTTCTTCTAACGCCTTTGCTACTGCACAAGCTTTGAGAAGAGACGGGAAAGTGTAGTTGTCAGGTAAAATACCATCTTCTAAGATCTCAACGAAGAGACTAAAAACCTCAAGAGGATTCGTGAAGCGAGAATACCCACGAGCCATAGAATTAAAAATGACAATATCTGGTTCAGACATTGCCTCGAACAAGTGGCGTGCATATGACATTGAAGACTCCGTTGGAGACTCAGTGCAGAAATTTATCAGCTTAGCGACGAAGGAAACATCTTCAATATGAGATTTGATCGCGTAAGCTTGAATTTGCATCAGCTCTCTTAGAGAATTGCATTTGGAAATCAGAAGAATCGGGTTTTGTGTATTCACAGTGTCGATTTTCGAATGCTTAGTGAACGTTTCTGCGTGTGAGAATGATGATATTAGTGAAGCTGAAGATATCGCCATTAAAGCTCTGATTTTGAGCTTCTCATTATTCAAACTGACAAATCTTGAGGATAACGATAAGCCTGTTATGTGATCATGACCCGATTGCAAAATTAATAATCAAATAACCCGACCCGACCCGAATTGTAATTTAATAATTAGGTATAAAAATCGTAAAAGGCGCTACAACGACCAATTTATTTTCCAATTTAATTTTGCTTTTTAATCTCTTTTATTTTTATTTTTATTTCTATCACCGAGAACGACATCGGAGACTTGAGAGCGGCGGCGAGCTTCACCGGCGCTGGTTAACGGCGGCCCTCTCAATCTCCAGTATTCTCGGTTCAATAAAAGCTTCAAAAAAAGAAGAAAAAATCGAAAATTCACGAAAATATATATTAATTTCAATTTTCCATATTTGAATTCTTCCAGATCTTATGGTTCCTTGTTCTTCGTTCTCGTGGCGGTTTTTGAATTGTTGATGCGACGATCTCATGCCCGTTCTAGGGTGAAGAATAGTAGTAGTAGTAAATCCGATATGGATCCGATTAAGTTCCAGATCCGTTCTGGGAACCGAGCACCGTCTTCTTCATCGACCTATACGCTAACAAAACCGAATTCGAAACACGCGAAATCGAATCTCTTGTTAACAGTTGGTTCTATATCTGTAGTGTTGGGGGTTCTCTTTCTTTGCTATTCAATTTTGTTCTCCGGCGGTAATCTGAGAGGATCGCTTCGTTATAGCGTCGTGATCGACGGCGGAAGTACAGGGACACGAATCCATGTGTTTGGGTACCGGATTGAGTCGGGTAAACCGGTTTTTGAATTCAGAGGAGCGAATTACGCTAGTTTGAAGTTGCATCCGGGTTTATCGGCGTTTGCTGATGATCCTGATGGAGCGAGTGTGTCATTGACGGAGCTGGTTGAGTTTGCGAAAGGGAGAGTTCCGAAAGGAATGTGGATTGAGACTGAAGTTAGGTTAATGGCGACGGCGGGAATGAGATTGCTTGAATTACCTGTTCAGGAAAAGATTCTGGGAGTTGCAAGAAGAGTTCTTAAATCTTCTGGGTTCTTGTTTCGAGATGAATGGGCTTCTGTTATCTCTGGTGAGTTTTCAAAATCTTCTCTTTTGTTCAAAAGTGAGTCTTTTTATCTAATGCCATTGGAGTTGTATCAGTTTCTGTCTCGCTCTTTTTGATTTGAGAGTTTGTTGCTCCTTTATTGTTACTAGCTAATCATTGGATACTAAATTTGCCAGGATCTGACGAGGGTGTATATGCTTGGGTTGTTGCAAACTTTGCTCTCGGTTCACTTGGAGGTGATCCTCTTAAAACAACCGGAATTGTTGAACTTGGCGGGGCTTCTGCTCAGGTTTAGTTGTTTTTTTTTCCCTTTCAGATTTATGCTTGAGTCAAAAGCTATCCTGCAACAGACGATGAGTGTTTGTATGTTCTTTTAGGTGACATTTGTGTCTAGTGAGCCAATGCCTCCTGAGTTCTCACGTACAATATCATTTGGAAATGTCACATACAATCTCTACAGTCACAGCTTCCTTCATTTTGGGCAGGTATTTTCTATTAAGCAGTGTATGTGTTTGGAATAGATTTCACAACTTGACACAAGAAACAAGTTTATTCCTTTTTAAAATCGTTGAATGGGAACTTAATCCAACTGACCAAACAATTGTCTCCGTAACTATTGTTTCTGATCTTTTGTTTCCCTCCCTGAAATCTTTAGAATGAAGGATTTCATCTTTTGGCAATGTCCTCGAGGCTATTAATTTTTTTTTCCGTTTCAGAATGCTGCACATGATAAGTTATGGGGTTCACTTCTCTCAAGAGACCATAATTCAGGTAAGCTGTTGATGATTATATAAGTATAATTGATGGATCATCAAATTACTGATTGGGAATTTTCTAAAGTTCAGATTACGTTTTCAAGTCAATAGCAAAGTTTCTTTTCCTTTCCACTCATTCAGTGTTTTATTTCTTGAAGCTGTGGAACCTACACGGGAAAAAATATTTACAGACCCTTGTGCTCCAAAAGGGTATAACCTCGACGCAAACACACAAAAGCATTTGTCTGGACTTTTAGCTGAAGAAAGCAGACTCTCAGATTCTTTTCAAGCTGGGGGTAATTACTCACAGTGTCGATCTGCTGCACTAACAATCTTGCAAGATGGAAATGGTAGAATATTAATCATTATTGCTGGATTTTCATTCCTTGTATTAGTTTATTTGTTGTCTTTAATAGATACTGATTTCTACTCAAACTTTTGAGTGCAGAGAAATGCTCGTATCAGCATTGTTCTATTGGATCAACTTTCACGCCTAAGCTTCGAGGAAGATTTTTAGCGACAGAAAACTTCTTTTACACCTCTAAGGTATTCACTTTCTCTCATATCTGTTATCACGCTCCTAATGTAGATAGAATTTACCCAGTTAGTTCAACAACACAATGTCCCTGCTATTTATGGAGAATGTTATAATTTATAAACATGGTTTTTGTTCCTGATAACAGTTCTTTGGGTTGGGAGAAAAAGCGTGGCTATCTAATATGATTTCAGCCGGAGAGAGATTCTGTGGAGAAGATTGGTCAAAGTTGAGAGTAAAAGACCCATCACTCCATGAAGAGGATCTTCTTCGGTATTGTTTCTCATCTGCATATATTGTGTCATTGCTTCACGATACCCTTGGCATTCCTCTTGATGATGAAAGGTATGTTGGTAAAATTAAAGAGCCCTAACCAAAGACTTAGATTAATGGCTGTAAACATGATTCAATCAAATAAAAACCGTTTTTTGTTTTTGGGCAGAATCGGATATGCGAATCAAGCAGGAGACATACCGCTCGATTGGGCTTTAGGTGCATTCATTCAACAGACTGCAACAGAGACCTCTCAACATGCAGCCTCTGGTAATCTCCATTGGTTCCATGCTCTTTTCAGTAATCACCCGAAGACGCTTCACTATCTCATCGGGATACCGATCCTTATGACAGTTTTGGTATATTTGGTAACTAAGTGGAGAAAACCGCAGCTGAAAACGATTTACGACCTTGAGAAAGGTCGGTACATAGTGACTCGAATTAGATGATCTTGGTTTATAAACCGGTTTTCCGCAAAGCTTCCTGCCTCTCTAATTGCTTATGATTCTGAAAGTTTCTATATCTTCTCTAATGGAGTAGAGGTAAAGTAAGCCAGCATCTGAGTGAAATTATGTATCAACGGTTTGGTTTAGAAATTTCTATTTGCTTGAGAGTCATGGGGTAGGTGAGTAATTCGTATATTGTGTGGGGAGGGTTTATGATTTCAATGAAGTCCTGTTTAGATTATTAACACTTGTATGATCAAAATATATAATTAACTTCGATAATATAGTTTTTTTTGAATCTTATATAAAATTATCCGTCTACTTTGGGAATCATTCAAGTCTTCAATCGTTTTCTTAGATGTTGATGTAGTTGAGAGGTCTTTGCTGTTTTGCAGTTTCGAAATACTTTAGATAATGTTTACTTGTCTCATCTAATCTTTATTTGTTTGACTAAACAAATGTTGTCTCCTAGTAGTATTTTAACTTATTGAGAATACGTTCTTATCAAAAGAGAAATCCCCTAATGATATAATGGTACTAGAATTTTAAGCTATTTCCATAATCATAATGTCCTAATGATATTATGGTACTAAATTTTTTTATCTTACACAACAATTATTCTCACATATCTGTTTAATATCATACCATAAGCTTAAATATTTTCAATAATTATGCCTTGGTTTGTCATTGAACAACTAGATCATGCATTGCCCAATCATGATTTATAAATCACATTATTAAGAAATAAAAGAAAATTACATCATTATTGTAATCAAAAGATTAAAATAATTAATGAATGTTATCCTACAGGGAACAAACATGTCGTTAACGTTACAGCGCGACAAAGTTTTATACAATACCGAAAATACCCTTTAGAATCTGTGTAAATTACAACATCGCTTTGGTCAACGGCCATAAACTTTTTCTCACACGTCGTAGTTTTCATTTTATTCCTTTCTCCGCTATAAAAAGCGATTTTTCTATTGTAGCTCGATTTGCGGGAAAATCTTGCATCTGCCTCAGAAAATTTTCTGGGGAGCTTTCACCAATTAGTTCTTCTCGTCTCTCTCTCTCTCTTTGGTTAATGTTTCTACAGATTCTCTCCTCCTAATTCAGAGACGACAAAACGCTATAAACAACATTTTTACAGGTGATGATTTTCTTCGATTCTGTATCTTAAATCTGAGTTTCAATTTCTGATTCCTATCTCCGATTTGATCGCCGGAAAGATTATTGGTTATGTGGTTTCGAATATGTCAGATCGATTCAATTCGATTAGATTAGATCTCATATGGTTCTGATTTCGTTAGGGATTTCATTTGGATTTTTGTTCGATTTTTTCGTTGAATAATTTGGAGGAGGAAGGAGAAATGATAGGTTTATTAACTGAGAGTAGCAGCAGTCATATGGCAGTCATATGTCTCCGGTTAATGCGGAGGTTGAGGAGATGAGATCAGAGTCGCCGGTGGTTAATGATAAGGCGTTAGATATTTCTGATGATGATCATGATGATGAGAATGAACCGCTTATTGTTTCTGGTGAATGTCGTATTTGTTCTGATGAGTCTCCTGTTGAGAATCTTGAGAGCCCTTGTGCTTGCAGTGGCAGCCTAAAGGTTAGTTTTCATCATCATCTAATTCTTAAACCATTTGGTCTATATTGAGCAATGGCTTTGTTCTAGAATAATTGACTGTTGACGAATTTTTTGTTATGTTTTTGACCAGTATGCTCATAGAAAATGTGTTCAGCGTTGGTGCAATGAAAAGGGAAACATTATATGCGAGATTTGTCACCAGGTATGTTACCTTTTTTGTTGTAATCTTTAGGATTATAGACTTGAATCGATGTGGCAATATGACTATGCATATATTCGATGATAGATCACACATGATGAATGATTTAAGATCGTGCATTCCACCTTTTAATACACCAATTGTCACTTTCAAGTCATGATTTGGTATGAATATGGATAAATGATGCTCACATTAAGTATATCTGAATGCTGAGCAACGTTCATGCATCTGTATCACCAACTTAGTAGAATTCTCTATGTGACTCTGATTGGGTTTATCAATATCTGATGGTCTTTAACTTCTCTTGCTAGCCTTATCAACCTGGATATACCGCTCCACCACCTCCACTTCAGCCTGAAGAAACAACTATTGACATTGGGTATGGTTAATTTCATGTTTCTGCTGCTCAGAATTTTATCTGAGGTTGGTTATTATTATGTTTCTGACTTTGGCATGTGCGTTGCAGTGGAGGATGGACAATCTCAGGTTTGGATGTGCATGATCCTCGTCTCCTTGCAATTGCTGAAGCTGAACGTCGGTATTTAGAGTCTGAATATGTGGAATATACAGCTTCAAGTGCAAGCGGGGCCGCATTCTGTCGCTCAGCTGCTCTAATAGTAAGCCTTAAAGCTTCTTGACAGATTTCTATTTTAAGTCTCAACACAATCCCTCGCTTGTGATAACCGCAAAACACACTTTTCTTTTTCACAGTTAATGGCTCTTCTTCTCTTACGACACGCACTGACCATAACAGATGATACTGATGGCGAAGAAGACGACCCATCTTCGATACTATCTGTAAGCTCATTGAAGCTTCTTCCTTTTTTCTTTTTCTTTTATTTTTTGTCTCAGTTGCATTTAAGTTGTAACACCAAACCACAAAATTGTCTGATTCTTATTTTAGCTTGTCCTGCTCCGAGCTGCTGGATTTCTTCTTCCATGCTATATCATGGCTTGGGCCATCAGTATTCTACAGCGCCGAAGACAGAGACAGGTTAGTAGTATAAGAACTCATGCAAGGATTTTTCCGGACAGTCTTTTTTTTTTCTTACTGTTTTATGAATCAAACTGAGTCACTGGTATCGACTTAATGTAACCCGATTGAACAGGAAGCTGCAGCTTTGGCTACACAGTTTGCGTTGGTGCTTCAGTCAGGGCAGCCTAGAACAGTTCACTTCACGGTATCACCGGGAATATCATCATCCGCCGTGGCTCATGCGACTACATCTACACAACAACAGCATGACGATCCTGTCTGAATTCTGATCTAATGTCACAAGCATGGAGCCATTACAAGGTACGATGTAAATCAAATGAAGAATTTGGTGTCCGTAAATTGTATGAGTAAAGGATTGAAATCATTTGAATTCGTGGAAGGTTAGATCTTTCATTTTACTTGTAGCCAAAAATGTCAAATAGGTTTTGCACAAATTTGTAAATTCTGCTTTACTATTTTTCACACATTGTCTTGAAACTTGAGTGTATTTTTTTTTTAAAAATAATTCGTCTTTAAGGAAGAACAGAAGAGACCATTAACTTGATTTACCAGAAGAATACAAAATACTCTACGAACATATTACAACAAAAATTATGAACAATGTGTGTTAGTATATATGAATCATTGATAAGTAACAAGCCACCAAACTCTTATTCCTTATCGTCAAACCAAAGGAGACGGCTAACACTTCATCGTTGTTAGCTCATCATCCACCATTCTCACGCAGGAGAAGTTTCTACATCAATCAGTATACAAGATCTCTAAACAATGAGATTTAAACCCCAAAATCTGCAAACCAGTTTGCACGTGTATTCTTCTGCTTCTTATGAACTTATCAATCATCTTGATCTTCTCCAATATTCCCATCATCACAACAGTGTTTACATGTCATAAGAGGTCGAGTTAGATGCAAAACCTGATCTATCCTTTTCTCAATCCAAGCCAATCTCCTCTCAAAGCTCAACACACCTCTATGCATATTCCTCACATCAATCTCAGCTACCTTAGCACAAACCCGCAAAAGAATGTAGTAATCTGCATGAGCCGCGTATATCAATGCTCCATCTTCTTTTTTCCTCACGTACTGAAGATAGTCTAGTCTCTTTACCTTCACACGAGGTGGTATGTAACAGAACAAGTCATCTCCCATGTCTGTAATTAGTCTTTTTATCGCTATCTCTTTTAATTTCTCTGGTGATGATGATTCTCGGTGTTCTGAAGAAGATAAATCAAGACCTATTGATACACTTTCGTTTCTCCTTGAAGAGCTACTACAAGGATTGTTTCCATCGCTAAATCTGCTATCGTATAATGAAAGTTGGTTAAGTGATACATCATCGTCCCAGTCTCTCCCCCTCTTGGGTAGACATTCAATATCCTACAACATACATGTAAAAGAGACACTTTATATTGAACCTTTGAAGAACTTAGTTCTTCAGATTATCTTAATAAGAATTTGAAGCAGGTTCTTACCTCGTCTTTTGGATAACCATTCCACAAGTTATCAACAATTCTGTATGTATCGTCAGGTGAATCTTCTTCTAAACCAGCAAAGAACTCGTTTTTCCCGAGCGATAGATATGACACCAGATCCTTCTCGGATTCAAGGGTTTCTGCAGCGACCTCATGATATTTAGCTTCAAGGTTCTTCAGAAGCTCCTGAGTATCGAATTCAGTTGCTTTCTCTGCAGTACCTGAATTTGTCTCTGAATCACCGTCACTAGCATTGACAAACCCCAAACTCCGTTCCCACACACCCAAACCATTTATGTTATAAAGCATCCGAATAGCTACAATCAGAATAGACATGACACACACACGGCTAGGAAGCTTCTGCTCATTCGTCGATAAATATAACTCAGGAGGCAATGACCAGTTCTGTATAAGACGCGCCAGATCAAGAATCTTGTCCTCAGGAATAGATAACTGCTTTATATAGTTTGAAGCTATACCATAGAAATTCACAGGAGGCAAAGGCAAACCAATAGTATCAGCAATCACAGAGGCTCGTGCTTCCAACATCTGAGCAGAAATAACCTGAAAAGGCCTAGCCATTATACTTACTTTCACCGGACACGCAGCTGATCGCTCTCCCATTTGCTCTCTAATATCGAGAAAACAAGACAAATACGGAAGCTTTCCTTCTCGTGCCCATCTCACAATATCCGTGGGTAGAACAGGCGCTCCCGCTTGGTGACAAGCAAGGAAAGATATCACCAAAGAACTCGATAAAGGCATAGTCTTTTTAAGTATACCAAACCATATCGTCACTGCTCTTTTACCATCTATGTTACGCGGCTCAGCTTTGTGTCTTTTAAGCCTCTTAGCATCTTTTACTTCACCTGCAATGCAAGACACCAAAAAGAGTGAAACTTAGTAACAAATAGAATCACACCAAACAAGACAACATTGTCAATAGATTTCTACCATCTTCTGACTGATGCTCGGAATCACGAATGGCGTTATTGGCCCAATCTTTATGGTAGACGCCAGAGAGAGCCACATAACGCAAAGAGATAGGTCCAACCAAACCAATAATCAAAGGAGTGACATTAAACTTGTCAACCAAAGCATCACACTGATAAGTGATCATCATAAGAAAAGCTTTAACATATCTATCTCTTGCTTCATCGTAATAATTCTCATAACTCAAAGTCTCTGCTGCAAAATCCACAGGCTCCGTTGGCTCTTTATCGACATAACTGTCAGGCGCTCTCTTCACTTCCCGGGGCAATTCCTTATTCCCGTTTTCAGATTCAAACTGAGATTTAAACTGAGAGTAACGGCTTGTGTCATCTGTAAAACGAGGCTGTGAAGGAGTGATTGGTTGTGGTTCAGTCCGGCGATGTTTGGGGTTATACAGAGCGCCCTGAGTACCTCCACCTTCACCGATTAAATCGCCGTCGTCGACGCCGGTTTGGATCAGATTTTCAACCTGAACACCGCATCGTTGGCAGTAGTAATATCCGTCGTCTTCTTCGTCAAAGGCGTCGTTTTCGCACTCCGTGCAGATCATCGTAATTGAAGAGACTAGAAAGAAACTTTGGGAGGGATAAATGAAACCCTAAACCCTAAACTTCGTCAGGAGATGATCCCTCAAATCAGATTGATGTAGACGAAGAGGAAGTGAAGGAGGAGGAGAAGCTTTGGCCTTTGGGGGTTTAGCATTTGGCGGCGGAAGAGTTAAATTAGGAGGGGTTTTGATATTTGCAAAAAAGCCCCTAAATTGTTTTATTGTTCTATTTTGTTCTATCTCTAGTCTCTCGACTGGTGAAAAGAGTTAATACCCATTCTGAGTGCATTTGCATACCCAAATAAATTTATAGGGCATTTTTCATACCTAAACCGTATTTTTATATGAATTTTATACTTAAATTTAAGAAAACGTATTTTTTTGCAAAACAAAGGTTCCGAACCCACGACCTCTTTGTCAATATACGGGATGTTAAACCATTTCGTCCAACAAATTTCACTGGTATATGCCAAACATTATCCATAGACAATAATGGGCATAACATGGAATAGATTGTGAGACCAAAAGGGATAACGCGGACATGAAGGTTGAGTTGGTTCACGTTGATTTTGAATGAGTGCTTTTCTTTTAGTTGTTTATGCAATTCACCATCTCTCCGTCTCCCCTAAGTTGTAAGAATCATGATTGATTCCATTTCCATCGTTCATTTGTTTCCATATATTGATCAGAAAATCAAAACAAATAGGTAGTTTAAACTACCATTAAAAAGGGATTTTGTGTGTGTTTGTTGCTTTTGGGACCTATCAGATTGTGTTTCTGGCTGTAGACTTTAGAGACAATTAGTGTGTTTTTCTGCAACTTGAAACGCCCCTATATTGCTAGCATTTGTTTACTGGGAGAGTTGACTCAAACCGAAATTATCAATCCTTAAATCCATAACTTTGAACAATATCAAAAATAGTTAAAGTTAAGTTAATTAGAGTTTTTTAATTGCCGCTTGATTACAACTTTTTGGAACACATTCCGGTTTGCAATCTTCAAAACTCTCGAGATATCTAAGAATTTTGTAAATTATGATTTTATATGCATATGGAAGCCTTTAGGATTACCAATCACCTCAGCTTTTGTAAATTACAATATGATTTTATATAAATATTGTAAAAGAGACATTTAAAAAAAAATCCTATATAATGATAATTAAAAATCAGATAACGGTACTAGAAAGTATACGTAGTACATCATAAATTGGTGATACCGTTTTGGTATATAATCAATTTTTATTAGTTTTGATATTTGTAGTCATGCTTGTGGTTTGTGGTAAATCTCATAATGATCATTTTTGTTTTAGTTGGACGAATAAAGGTTGTGGTTGAGAAACAAACACGTATGCTGTGGGATCAATTCGAACCATTCATACGTGATACGTCGACTATAGCAACTAATAAGCATATTTTATTAACTACATTACACAATATTCTTGATTGACAGATACATAGATTTTATGTTTGAATTAATTAATCTTTCGTTATGTTATATTTAACAAAAACAATACACATTATTTGATATGTATTATATGACAAGATACGATTCCATGAATTTTCTAATATACATTACACATAAATTATAGAGCGTACGTCAAATCATAACATAAAATATTACTATATTTAACAAAACCCAACTCGATGGTCTTTGTCAATATCTCCCCATGCAACAAAATACGTACATCCCTCGTGCTTTCTAAGTTTCTATTTTTGTATTTTTGTTCCTCAAGTGAAATCCATATCCACTACTTTTCTAGTTGAAAAAAGTTAGAAGTTAAAATACAAGTAAATCCAGATTCACTTGTCAGCTCAATCCTAACATGTCTTTGAAAATGTGTGTCCGAAAACTTGTCAGCCCATTATTAAGTATGTGAAACAATACTTTAATTTGAAGTAATTAAGAAAAACAATACATTAAATCTACTTTTTTTCTCATGTAAAACTCTTTGACACCATTGGTAAAATCCAATCATTTATCTTCCGATCTTATTGACGATGTCATTAATTTGTTAATTGTATGATGGTTAATAAGTTTATCCAATGTATGTTTTTGTTTAATTTATTTATCCAATGTATTATTTTATTTTAACATACAATGCTAATCAAAATTTTAGTTTAAGTAATTAAGAGAGTCCTTTAAGAATAATAAAAAAATGTTGGTTTATAACAGAGAGTCCTTTAAGAATAATAAAAAAATGTTGGTTTATAACAGAGAGTCCTCAATGCAAATCAGATTGTTTTAAACCTGCACACAATCCAACAAAATCATCTCTTCTTGCTAAAGCTAATCATCTCAATTATCTCACAAGGTTCAACAATCGTATGAATGTGAAGTATATAGCCATACACCCCCATCTGTAATTAACGTGTCCGAACGGATTGTACATTAGAGCACCTCCAATGTATAGGATTCATATAGTTTCTAAAAAAACAAAAAGTATTAATATTTTATTTTTATATCCAAAAAACAAAAAAAAACAACCTATATGAATAATAGAAACGATCCTCCCAATTTTAGAGATTCTCTCTCATCTCTTTTTTAATTTATAATTTTTTTTTGTAATTGTATGAGTTTCTACTAAAAAACTACGGTTGGAGTTGGTTTTAGTTGCTACAAATATAGTAGCAAATGTGTTTTAAATCGGAATCTTAAAAACGTATAGTAGTGCTAAACGTCTACGTACAAAATACGAATATTGAACGTATAAAAAAAAACACTTTCTGAAATCTGCAGGTTAGAAAATTATTTAAGAGATCCAGTTGCAATGTGAGTAGTATACTAGTACTGTTGTATTAATAAGTCCTAATCGAATTAAGACCATATCATTATAATTCCTTTCTTTTGTGGTCACGGGGGTAACATTATTTTTCGATTATTCTCCATTGATTGGCAAAGATTCATTATCCAAATATATAAATAAATCAGTTCACACACACAACAACTGGCCAATGACTCAAACTGGAACCCACTCACATTGATCAGATCATAACACTTTTAGCTTCAGAAAAAAAAAAAAAAACAGCTATCAAACATATCGTCTTGTTACTCTATTTATACCCTAATTCCACATATCTACACACAAGCAATAAAGAGAGAAAAAAATATAAAGCTACCAAAGAGAAAATGGTGACACTAACACCATCTTCTGCTAGTACCCCAAAAACATCTTTTGATTTCATGAAGAATAACAACAGTCACAGCAGTCTCTATGTTTCTTCTTCTTCTTACTTGAGCAGCAAGGAAGATGCTCTTGTCACGACCAAGAAGCTCATGGAACCAAGCAAAACACTAAACATGAGCATTAATCCAAAACAAGAGGAGTTTGGTGATGAGAAGAAAATGGTGAAGAAAGCTCCTGAAGATCCAGAGATTGGTGTGTTTGGAGCTGAGAAGTACTTCAATGGAGACATGGATTCAGACCAAGGTTCTAGTGTTCTGTCTCTGACAAACCCAGAAGTTGAGAGAACCGTCGTCGACTCGAAGCAGAGCGCGAAGAAATCTACTGGTACTCCGAGTGTCCGGTCTGAATCAAGCTGGAATAGTCAGAGCGTGTTGCTTCAGAACAAACTGGTGAATAGCTGCAACAGTTCCTTCAAGGAAAAGAAGAACAGTAATGGTCAGATTCAAAAGGTGACCAATAATAAGAAGAGTTTTCTCGCAAATTTGGGGTGTAAATGCGCATGCTCTGATGGGGATTCTGTAGATGTCGAGGAGAAAACCTCGGTCAAGAGAAGCGCTGATCCGAATATCTCTGTTATCACAATGAGATCTTCTGCGGATATGAACACAGAACTGATCAAGATTCAGAAGCAAGAGGAGTTATCACAGAGGAAGTCTCTTGAAGTTTTTGGATCTCCAGTGGCTATTGAGAAGAAGAGTAGTGTTGTTCAGAAGAAACTACCATTGCCTCCATGGAAATCGAGAACAGAGGAGGACGACACAAAGAGTGAAGGGAGTGATTCAAGCTCGGATCTTTTCGAGATAGAGGGTCTTACAGGGAACCCTAAACCTTTTCTTACGAGGCAAGGAAGTGATCCAGCTTCACCTACGTGTTATGCGCCAAGTGAAGTAAGCGTAGAGTGGAGCATAGTGACAGCAAGTGCAGCAGATTTCTCTGTTATGTCAGAATGTGCAACAAGTCCTGTAAGAAGAAACCGACCTACTCAGATTCCTCGAATCCCTATTACCGCTAAATCAGCACCGCAGAGACGGAAATCGAGTAGCAGCAGCGGAGGGAATGGTTTCTTGATGAGCTGCAAGAGTCATAAATCTGTTATGGTTTCTGGTGATTTAGACAGAAGAAGCAGCATGAACAAGACACAACCGAGTTACGTTCCTAGATTCCCAATGGAGACTACTAAACCTAAGAGTTTCGAAACACGAAGAAGGATCAGCAACAGCTCGATTTCTCACACACAATCATCTCTTCTTTATAGTCAGTGATTGCAAGAAAGTAAAAGAAAAAGATTTCAATCTCTGATCTCTCTTTATCTATAATTTCTACTGAGTGAGAAAGATATGTAAACTTATAATAATGTCTTGTTGAGTCCATGATCAAATCAATTTAAAAGGGTTTCTTAGAGACCTTTTGCACCTAAGAAAAAGTTACTCAAAGAGTGACAAATGATTGGAGAGTGAAAACAAAACATTATGGTCAGTTAAAAACACAGATCTCAAATTCAGCAAAATAAGCAGAGAGACATTCCAAAAATTGGCTCCACCAAGTTTTACCTTTTTTGGATTTAGTCTCAAGACTCAAGAGAGAGAGATATGAGTTTTGTCTTAGCTTGAAAGGGTTAAATCAAACGTACACTAGATTGACAGAAAGAGCTATTAATGAGGAAACTTAAATCAATGAAAGTGTCATATTACCTAACATATCTAAGATCTGGTCCTGAAACTCATCTAAAGGCCATGTATATGTCTGAAATAAAAGTAAGGTAGACAAAACCTTAATTGCTAGTTGACAATATGAGAGAAAAGAACCAAAGTGCCTTACTAAGACAATAAATGCAAAGAAAGATCAAAGATGTTTGTCTCTGTAGCCTACTCATAAGGGAAATGATCGAATTTACCCCAAATGATCTTATCCAGTTCACTGATATTTCTCTGTAAGATATTTCAAAAAGGGCTAATTAGATTTCAAGAAAAGACATAAATGAAACCAAGATGATGACATCAAAGCTAGTATAGCTAGTATGGGCTTAAAACCAAGAAACATACAGATCTTGAAGATAAGTATTGTACCCTTCTCAAAAGATATGAGAAAATAATTGACCACACTATATATAAAAATCTAATCATCTAACTACTTAGTTTTCATATGTGGATGAGAGAAGAACAACAAAAGCAAGAAGACATTTTGTGTTAAGAAAGCAAAACAAGATTACTCATCTTTGAATTCTTTGGTTGGACATTGCCTCAAAGCATCCGCTTGCTCTCTTTCGTCAAGTGAATAAAGGCAAGTTGGTAATGAGATGAGACTCTGATCCCACATGACAAAAAATGGCTGAGAGAAGTTTCTATTTAATTCCATAGAGTTTGTGGTGAAACATTCACTGTCTTGATGTGAAAGGGGTTCGTTCCTCAGGAGCCCACCAAGAGAAGGAGAAGAGTCTTGTGTGGTCGTTTGCTGCATCTCCATTACTTCATGTTACCAAAAGAATACAAAAAAACCCCAAACATAGGTTCAGGAACAGATGATGATTATAGAAATAACAATCTTATATTATCTGACAACAAAGTGGTAACAGTACATCAAAACTAGGATTCTTGACTGTCTCTAGCTATGTGTCAGTTCCTAATATCTTCCACAGAGAGAAGGAAATAATGATCATATGCCAACATAAAGAAAATCAAATCTTTTTAAAGCACCCCTAAGTGTATCATAACATGAGAAAAATAAACCTTTAAAGGAAAGATCACTCGATTTTCACAAAGATAACAATCACAGTGCTCTGCCTCTGATTACCAAGTAACGTTTAATGTTCAATTGCCCCGAGTGAAACCATTACCAGTTATTTCAAGAAGATCATAAACTCTACACTCTTTTTTGAAGAACCCATTGTTTAGATGTCGTAAGTAGTCCAGTTTCGTCTGAAATCTCTGTCTCTCTAAAGTATCCAATTCAATGAAATCAACAGGAATGTGGCAATGTGCCCATAAATCAACATTCAAAACATCGAAAACAAAGTCTCTTCTTTGGAAAAAAAAAAAAAAAAAAAAA
>Ga0041059_1000684_pt1 | contig 26421 bp, 21 predicted proteins | sample AraColnosormetaG_FD_56232 | JGI IMG/M metagenome (GOLD analysis project Ga0041059, IMG submission 56232) | Arabidopsis roots microbial communities from North Carolina, USA - Col MF nosort | ecosystem: Host-associated > Plants > Roots > Unclassified | place: USA: North Carolina | collected... | reverse complement strand
ATTTTTTTTTGTGATTAGTTATTGATTTCCTTTATAATTTTCTTTTTTTTTTTTTATTTTCTTTATAATTACGATCATATGTTTATAAAAATAATATTTTTAATGATTTTATGATTAGACCTTCACTATTGGGTCTTCATATACAATCTTTACAATTTCATTTGTCATTTTTACTCATCTTTGAGAAACATCAGAATCGTATTTTACTTCATCTGACTCTGTTTGTTTTACCGCTTATGTTGAACCGATGAAATTATTGTTTTTGTTTTCATGTTTTTATTTATTTATTTTACATGACTAATTTTATGATTTAAATCCATGATTATAAAACTTAAATTGTTTTATTTTAGTGGATATTTATAATTTAGGGAAAATTAGTAGGATTTCCTATTATTTCTAGTAACGTGAAGTCATTGTAGAAAACAAATAGTCAAAGAAGTTATGGGTCCAATATAAATCATTATAAATTTAGATTTTTTCTAAATTTTTATGTTAAATTTTTAAATTAAATATTTATAATAAAAATGAAATTTTAAATTTTTAGACACCAATAACTAAAATGTTAATAAAATTATTTTTTATCCAAAATTATAAAATTAATATCATAACATCTAAAAATTAATAGTTAATTGAGATGATAAGGGTAAAATTGAAATTTTATTTTTGTTATGAGATCGTGAGTATGAAAATAACGACATTTAATTGCTTGGGTATTAAATTGCACAGTTTTATTATTTCATGTATTTACCTTCCAACCAAAAACAATTAGGTATTAAACGTCCAAACAAAGAATATTTTAGGTTTGTTTTTGGATTTTTTCCCTTTTTATTGTTTATAGTTGAATAATTTTATTCCCGTGTAAAGTTCTCAAACGATACGTTTCTTCTTTATTATATAAGATATTATTTCTTTATTTTATTTTTTGTTTTCTCTCTCTTTCTTCTTCTCTTTTTTTCCTCTCTAAATATATTATTCCTCTCTTTCTTCCCTTCCCTTGAATTTTACCACAATAATAAATTTTCAAAAGTCAAATAGACGATCTAAACTTGTTCTCGATCCACTATTATTCATTCGATTGTAATTTGTTCCCGATCAAATTCTATTACTCATTCAATATGAACTTGTCCCCGGTATAATTATATTACTCATTCGATTTGAACTTGTCCCCGATAAAGGTATTAGATCTGGACATGCCATGCAAGATGGGTAATATAATTAGATCGGGACAAGTTCTATTACTTTTTCTATAGTCTTTTTTAAAATTAACACTCTGTTAAATTTAGGGACAACTGGCTTTGATGATTGTCCTTCGTCATATGAGGTGGGTTTATCCGCTAGAAATCTTAACTTACTTTTCGGGGATTTCATTCACTATATTTCATAATTATTGTCTACGGTAAATGTTAACTACATTTAATGCAACATTTTGTTCTTATTCTCCGCCATAAAGCTGTTTTTCTGGCACAAGTTACCATTTTTCTCTAACACAAACTTTCACACTTTTAAGGGACAAAATTGTCAATAAAATACTATAATACCATAAATATGGTAGTTTTAGAAAGGTCAATACAATTGTGGTAGATTTGGAAAGAATCTTTTCAAAAGTTGTAAACTAGTCAATATTCCCAAAATTTAGGGTAATATAATATTAGTTTTTTTCAAGTCAAATGTAATCTCAATTTACTTCCAAAACAAAACAAAATAAATTAATGTGTTGAATTTTTAATGCACATCATATATTTGGATCTCTAATTAATTTCTTTGACTGCATTCTGCAAACATTATCTATAAATACTTATTTGATAGTGTAATTTTTATTCATCCTTAAATTACTCAATCAATTTTTATTTCTAAAAGAACAAATTATTGTTATGGAACCACTAGGAGATCGTCGTCCTTGCTGCGTATGTATCACCAAAAATAGAAATTGTCCTAGATTCTGCGAATATGCGGAATACTTTCCATATGAGTTGTATACTTTTTTTAAAAACTTTTTTTCCTTACTATTATCTTCTGCTAAACATTTTACTTGATATTAATTAATTTTAATTTTCAGGCGAAGTCATTATGAAAGTACTAATGAATTGTTTGGCACACCAAAGATCATTAAGATGATGAGGCATGCTCCTGAAGAAAAAAAACAAATGCTTGCAACTTCCATAATCATGGAAGGTAATGCTTGGACAAATGATCCTGTAAGTGGTGGATTTGGTATGGTGCAAAAGATCATGTGGAAGATTATGTTACACAAAGCCTACCTTCATGAACTCGAGGAGAAGATTAAGGAAGAGAAGGAAAAAATCGAGCTTCATCTTTAAGTGATACATTGTAGCATATATTATTTATGCATCAAATAATGATTATTTAATATAAAATCATATTTAAGATGAATATTAAATTACCGTCGAGCAAGTTAATACCTTATATTTCTTATTCATATTTCTTGTGATTAAATTGTTTGTGTATTTAGATGATCATAAATGAAACTTTGAAATCTAGAGAAACATATTGTACATATAATAAAGTAAAAGTATAAAAAATTGATAATTTTAAAAATACGAGAACTTCTCGTTTCTTGTTCTAAGTAAAATAACATTCCAATATAGAATTAGGGTTTAGTTGCCTTTGGAAAATTGCTTTGTAAAAAGCTAGATATTATGTTTCGTTTAGTATATCTTTGACTCATGATATTTGACATTTGATTAAAAATCATGTTTGCCTTACATGCATAATATCTTAAATGCTTGTATCACATGTCTCTAACTACCACGAAAAACTTTGTGTATAAAAAATTCAAATCTTTAATTTTTGGACGACAAATTCATTAGCGTTACTAATTTCATTGTACCTATCAGTTTTATGACGATAATAATACAATTTATTTCGTCCCAAAAAAAATAATATTTATTTATTAAGTTAATAGGAAAATAGGTGTAAATATACAAATATGTATATGTAATATGCAATTAGAGAATATATGAAACACCACTATACTATCAACATTAATATTAGTAAGATGAGAAACATAAATTAGATGATTTGAGTCAATATTTTTCCCTAGTAATCTTAGTAATAGTTTTTTTTTTCTTTTATTTGCATAGTTCATATACATATTTGTATACATATATGTTGTGCAGATCTAAAATTTTTGTTTAATACCTATTTTGCACCTCTACCAAATAAATTGTGTTAGAATTTTAAAAAATTCATAATCACAACAAAATTTCTAACACTATTTAATTTGTTGATCATAAAAAATCTGAATTTTTATGCACAAAACGTTTCTTAATAGTCAAAACTAGTGATATAAGAAGTGCAATGCCAAGAATTATAGAGATTTGAAGCGAAATTTTAAAATGACATGATTATACATAACTTTTAAGTTCTAAACTATAATCATAATAAAAAAAATTAAGATATTAAATAGAGCGAACAGACGTTTAGGTTTTTTTCGGATTTACCATATTCATCAGATTAATCCATGCTGGATTGAGAAAAAGCCTCAAGCTTGGAACAACTACATGTAAATCATAACCTCGAGATATTTTAAGGCTTTCAATGTCCCAAAGAAAGTTATTTGGTGTCGAATCCATGAGTGAAAATTGAGCTTTTCACATAGAACAAAGAGGGATATGAAATAGTACAATTTTATGTTTTAAATAAAGAAGATAAAATGAAAGGTAAATTTTATAGGTTTAGCCAGCAGAGAACAAATGAAATGAATGTTTTAAGTTTAGACACCAAGAACAAACTTAGGGTTCAAGTCTAAGCTTAGTCATATACTTCTGAACAATATTGGACTTTATTGTTCAAGTATTAAACAAACATTGAAATCTTCTTAAATCACTTTTCAAAATGCAACGAGGATCTATTCTTTTTTTTTTTTTCAGAAGAAGCTACAAGAAAGAACAACAAGTTTGGATATGAATTATAAAGTTAGTAATCCATGTAAGAGACGCTTATATTAATTAATTTATACTGTTAATTATTTCATCCGTAATTTTTATTATTATTCAATAAAGTATTTATTTTACTGAATTAAAAAATAATAATTATGGGTGTTTGGATATTCGGTCGGGTATTTTGGGTTTGAGTTTTTCGGGTTTAGAATTTTAAGATCCGTTCGAGTAATTCAAGATTCCGGGTCGGGTTTGGTTCGGTTTCGGGTTTAGTTATATATTGAAATATCAAAATTTTGTGTCCGAATCTATTAAATTATTTGAAAATTTCAAAAATTCCCTAAACAACCCGAGTAGTTTTGCTTGAATATATTTAAAAATACATAAAAGTAACTAAAATATCCGAAAAATCATAATATTGTCTATATGTAAATATAAATATAAATATTTTAGTTATATTTATATTTAAGATATGTTTGGGTACCAGTTCGGGTTCGGGTTTTTCAGGTTTTGAAGTTTAGATTCAGTCGGATATTTGAAAATTTCAGGTTCGAATTTAGATTGGGATTTTTGGATTGGGATTTTTGGATCGGGTTCAGATCGGTTTTTTCGGATTCAGGTATTATGTCCAAAGTAAAAATGGTAAACGGTGGTTGTTTTGTTTGTATTTGTAAAGCAGAAGAGAGAGAGATATAGAGACACTGAAAGCAAAGACCAAAAAAGAAAAATTAAAAAGAGAGAGAGGAAAATGGAGAGCGACGAAGCAGCAGCAGTGTCTCCTCAAGCAACGACACCGAGCGGAGGAACCGGAGCTTCTGGGCCGAAGAAGAGAGGTCGGAAACCTAAAACCAAGGAAGATTCTCAGACGCCGTCGTCTCAGCAACAGAGCGATGTTAAAATGAAAGAAAGTGGGAAGAAAACGCAGCAGTCGCCGAGTGTTGACGAGAAGTACTCTCAGTGGAAAGGTCTCGTCCCCATTCTCTACGACTGGCTCGCTAACCATAACCTCGTCTGGCCTTCACTCTCTTGCAGGTCTCCCCCTTTCTCCTTTCCTCTCCTTCTAGGGTTTCGTTTCGTAATCGTTTCTTAGCTTTGAACATTCTCATGTTTGGAATGAATTTAGTAAAATCTTACACATACATTTTCTCGATTTCTGGGTTTAAGTGAGATTGTTGCGATTGTTCTAGTTAGGGTTTTGGATGTGGCTCTGTCTTCATACCTTGATATATCTGATGTTCTATTCATGAATTGTTACTATTGATTACCTTGTTGGTTACTAATGACTAAGAGGAATTTTCAGTTTCTCTGAGTGTTTATATCTGATGAAGTCTTTAGTTGTTGTGCTAAGAGTTTCCATTTGGTGAATTGTTGTTTGATTTTTTTATAGATGGGGTCCGCAGCTTGAGCAAGCAACCTACAAGAATCGCCAGCGTCTGTACCTCTCAGAGCAAGTAAGTTTTTAGCTTTCTCTTGTATCTTGTTGTCTCATCTTCTTTATATACTTCTCATCGTATTATTTGTATTTTTCTTGGTTGTGTCACCAGACTGATGGAAGTGTGCCCAATACTTTGGTCATAGCAAATTGTGAAGTTGTTAAGCCAAGGGTTGCTGCAGCAGAGCACATTTCTCAGGTATTATGTGGTTTAATACTAAGCTTGTGTCCTTTCCATATCCTACTCCACACTACAATTGGTTTCATGTTTGACACTTATATACTATCTTCTGAAAATGTGTTCTCAGTTCAATGAAGAAGCACGTTCTCCATTTGTGAAGAAGTACAAGACCATCATTCACCCTGGAGAGGTGTGAATTCTGCCCACTCTTGAGATATTTCTGTATTGACATTGTTCTTTTTAGTTCTATTTGGTTTGTTAATTGTATCTGCATCCCTGTTTCATCTGTCCATGAAGTTATTCGTTTGGCACGTTGGTGAAAGTAAATTTTGATGTGTATTCATTACTAATTTGCAATTGCAGGTTAACAGAATCAGGGAACTCCCACAGAATAGTAAGATTGTTGCTACTCACACCGACAGTCCTGATGTGAGTGCTGCTTCTATTTTGTTATGGTCATAGCAACTTGAAATATGTCGGTTTCATATTTCTGTATTTGGCAGTCAAAGAGCATCCTTTGTTCGGACATATGTCCAGTTTCAGAGTTATCTAAATACAATATGTTGATTTCAGGTTCTCATTTGGGATGTTGAAACCCAACCAAACCGTCATGCTGTGCTTGGAGCTGCAAATTCCCGTCCAGATTTGGTATGTCCACTTCTGAGAATGTTGTTTTATGCTTTATTCTTGTTTGTTTCTCATCATTGGAAGTGATAAATCTCTTTGATATCTTCTTAAATAGTGCTTCTTGTTTGCATCATCTGAATGAACCATTTTTCATGCAGATACTAACTGGGCACCAAGATAATGCTGAATTTGCTCTTGCCATGTGCCCAACGGAACCCTTTGTGCTCTCCGGAGGTTTGTGTTTCTGTAATTTGTAGAGTCCAATCCTGTGGTTTGCCAGTTTCTCATACAAAAGTTCTTCTCTTAGGCAAGGACAAGTCAGTTGTTTTGTGGAGTATCCAAGATCACATCACAACGATTGGGACAGATTCCAAATCATCTGGATCTATCATCAAACAGACTGGTGAAGGTACTGATAAGAATGAGAGTCCTACTGTTGGCCCACGAGGTGTATATCATGGCCATGAAGATACAGTTGAAGATGTGGCATTCAGCCCGACGAGGTAACTTCTTAGAACAGACTCCTTCTATTGATATCGTGTTTGTTTATGCATACTGCAGATATTTTCATGATTTTCTAATAATACTTCTGGTGAACTTTTATACCGTGAAGTGCACAAGAATTCTGCAGTGTTGGTGATGATTCTTGCCTTATACTATGGGATGCGAGAACTGGCACAAACCCTGTCACGAAGGTACTCTATCTTTTGAATCCTATCAAAAGTTTGAAGATTTACCTCCTTTTGATATTATATCTTACTTTTTTGTTTTCCAGGTTGAAAAAGCGCATGATGCTGATCTTCATTGTGTTGATTGGAATCCTCATGACGACAATCTGATCCTGACAGGGTATGGAGAAATACATACAAATAGATGATTAATACATACTTAGTATCTAATTAAGAAATTGATGAATATTTCAGGTCAGCAGACAACACTGTCCGGTTGTTTGATCGTAGGAAGCTTACCGCTAATGGAGTTGGTTCGCCTATTTACAAATTTGAGGGACACAAAGCTGCTGTTCTTTGTGTTCAGGTATAATCAACTTTTTTTTTTTTTTTCCTTCTTTGTATGAAGTATATCTCTTAACCCACTGACACTATCTTGTTATTCAATTCAGTGGTCTCCTGATAAGTCATCCGTCTTTGGGAGCTCTGCAGAAGATGGTCTCTTGAACATCTGGGATTATGACAGGGTGTGTACATAGTTCACTCAGATGTCTAAAATTAATCTTTCTTCACTATCATCACTGAAACATATTCATTGTACTCATGTTTGGTTTGTTTAATTAACCATCAGGTCAGTAAGAAGTCTGATCGTGCAGCTAAAAGCCCCGCTGGGCTCTTCTTCCAGCATGCTGGTCACAGGTTCTTAAAGACTTATCTTGATTTTTCTTGATTGCTTTCTCATTTTACTTGCTTCTAAGTTCCCTTGTTTATAAACCATATTAGGGACAAAGTTGTTGATTTCCACTGGAATGCTTCAGACCCTTGGACTATTGTCAGTGTTTCTGATGACTGTGAGACTACTGGTGGAGGTGGAACATTGCAGGTAACCTTGAAATCTTTCTTGGTACCTTGATAAGCAATTTTATTGACATACCGTTAAATGTTGTTTATACTTTCTTCTATGGCAGATATGGCGGATGAGTGACTTGATTTACAGACCAGAAGAAGAAGTCGTGGCAGAATTGGAGAAGTTCAAGTCGCATGTTATGACTTGTGCCTCCAAGCCTTAAGAGTAAAGAAAACCCATTGTCTATCTATCTATCGCCTATGGTAAACTAATGCGGGTTTTAGCGAGGAGTCTTGGTTTTTGTAAGGCTGGTTTGTCTTTTGAGATATTGGTGGTAGCTTTTAGGACCTTTCCATATCAGTTAGGGGTACATGGTTCTGGTTCATGATCCTGTTTCATCAGACTCTTAGGTGCTGTTTTGTTCAACTGAGATGTTAATCAAATCGGACCAACTTTATGTGTTTTGGTTTAAGGTTTCAATACTTGGCCTGAACCTAATGATTCCTTCTCTGTAACTAGTCGAGACCAACCCGGCTACAAAAAAAATAGTTGCATTGATGTTCAAATGCAAAGCAGAAGGGGTCATTATAAAACAATATAGTAATAAGCATCGCAAAATTTGGAAACTGGGTTCTTGATGATTCGTCGCATCTTAAATAATGTTTGCATTGTCGTTTTCATTAGAAAAAAACTGTTAATCACGCTTAGCAGTAGGATTAGGTGATTTTCAATTCACAGATTTATTCGTAGGATTTTGAAGAAATTTTAAGTATTAACAGTCACTAAACAATCAGACCATTGCAAATCATACATAGATCACCTGGTCATTTCATAAAACTAAACTATATGATAATGTTTTACTTTATTGGGCTTAACGTTAATGGTCCTCCCGCTTAATAGGCTTTATGAAGTCTCTTGATGAGCTAGAGACTTTAAAAATCCAATCACAAAGCCTACATGAGACCGTCAAGATCAGTCAGAGAAGATCAAACGAAGAAGTTTTTGTTCCAAAAGATACTAAAGAGAGAAACATGAATCAATGTATTGCTTGAGGAATAAGGTAGGGAAGCTAATCAATCACAAGTAGACGAATCGGAGTATTTCATAAAATTAGGGTTTTTAGACCTACATTTTCTTTTCTTTTTCCGACGATACTTAAATTGCTCGAGAAACTCTATTAGTGAGAAATCCCCCATCGGAATCTCGATGGAATCATCTCCTTCTGGATCCGAACCTCCGCAGAAAGTCGTTTCTAAACTGCAGAAAGTAGGCTGGCGAGCTACGATGATCTTCAATCTCGGTTTTGCAGGTTAGAGAAATCTTCATTACTTTCTTAGTAAGGTTTTTAGTTTTACGTCCGTAATGTGTTCGATGTAATGCCTAGCTGAGAAAGTTCTTTCCTTTTTCTTTATTAATTTTTGAGAATAGAAAATACGAATTCTTCTAGCGGTCGTCTGATATATATGATACTACAATTTATCCCTTGAACTGTTGTTGTTGTCCTTGCTTTGATTCTCGAAGAAAGCTGATTGCATTACTCTGAGAGTGTTTGATTCTCCACTCTATTATCAGATATTAGAACATGCTTATTGAAAGGACATTTTTTGGATCTGTATCTCTCAGTCACTGTTGATGTTTTCAGCGACATTGAATTAAGCAAATGTAGTATCTAGAAACTATCTATATCTCTGTGTGCGTGTGTGTATATATCTTGGCTAAGCATTTTTGCGTTGAATAGAGGATTCACACAGGTTCTTGTAAATTTTCTGGTTCATGGACATGATTGCACATCTTATTATCTTGTACTCAATACTTTTCAAATGTTTCAGCATCTCGATTTTTAGCTGGCAGAACTACAAGCTTGGTCTAAATCAGAATTGAGAAAAGCATGCTTGCTTGATTTCTTATGATATAGCATTCATGATAGACAACTTCAATGTTTGCTGATTTGATCATTTGGTTCTGCAGCTTATATATTTGCGATAAAACGAGAAAAGGACATTGATGCGGACGAGAAGAAGAAAGTTAAAAAGGGCAGCGAGGCTAGACATAAAGGTGTGAAAAAGGGTGCTGTTAACACCGAAATCGAGAAGAAAGGTGCAGAAGAAACTGATAAGGCTAAGGAAGCAGAAACTGCAATACCGGAGAAGGAAGAAACCAAACTGATCCCTGAACTGGATCCACTGTTTGAATTTACAGATGCAACTGATCAATCCATGTTTCAAACTGTGGCAACTGAACATGTAAAGGTAGCAAGGAAACCAATTCCAGAAGATGAGCAAAAGGAGCTTTTCAAGTGGATATTGGAAGAGAAAAGGAAGATAGAACCAAAAGACAGAAAAGAAAAGAAACAAATCGATGAAGAGAAAGCTATTCTGAAACAGTTCATTCGTGCTGAGAGGATTCCAAAACTTCTACCTGATGATTCCGTTGATTCTTCACTTCGTGATTGGGACAAATTCTTCTCCAAGTAGAACGAATACAGAAACTAGTGTGTACTTGTTTTTTGTTAGTACACCAAATGACCATTGTTGGCTTTTTAGTTTTACTACTCTGATTGTTACTCTAATCAACGAATAGTTTAAATGTGATTTCTTGGGGGTTGAGAGTGGCACTTTTATAAAACTTTGGGGTAATGTTTCTATTTCTTATAATATAAAGGACTTAAAATATAAATTCAATAAAAATAAGGGTGTTTCTGAGAAAGAGGGTATAAATAGCTTAAACCCTAGAGAAACTGAAGAATCCTAAATTGATCATCGTCGTCCTTTGAGTAATTTAGAAAATCAAAATGGGTCGCAACGTCAAAACCAAGGCAAAGAGGAAGAACAAGGTTTGAACTTTTTGAATCCCAGCTTTATCTTGTTTCGATTCTCCAATCTGATGTTCTCAAACCAAAACCTAATTGTGTGAATTGGATTTATTTTTGTTTGGTTTTGAATTATAATAGAAGAAAGCAGAGGCGTCTTCTTCCGAGATACCATCGATACCAACTAGGGTTTGGCAACCAGGTGTTGATACCCTTGAAGATGGAGAAGAACTTCAGTGTGACCCTTCTGCTTATAATTCTCTCCATGGCTTCCATGTTGGTTGGCCCTGTCTGAGGTAATATCATTTCTACTCCTATACATGTGTTCATGAAGCTGAAAGCGTGAGACTTAAGGGATAATTCAAATGAGAAGCTTCTTCTTTGTTTGTCAACAGTGTAAAGAAATGTGTTTGCAAGTTTACGATTCATTAAGTTAAGAAAACTACTGTTTGTGAATGATTACAGTGAAAGTTTTGGTGATTTGATGGCTTTCAATTATTTTTCTCAGCTTTGACATTTTAGGTGATAAGTTGGGTTTGAACCGAACTGAGTTTCCTCACACACTTTATATGGTGGCTGGGACTCAGGTAAGTTTTGTACTTTTTATATCTTCATATGTATTTGTGCTTTTAGAATCCTGTGTATACGTTTTCTTTTTTTCTTTAGGCTGAGAAAGCAGCTCATAACTCCATAGGGTTATTTAAAATCACCAACGTATCTGGTAAGAGACGTGATGTTGTGCCTAAGACATTTGGCAATGGTGAGGATGAGGATGAGGATGACGAAGATGACAGTGACAGCGATGATGATGACGGAGATGAAGCTTCTAAAACTCCAAATATTCAGGTAATTCTTGATTCGTTTTAACTCTTGTGTTATTCATTCATATCTCTTGTCTCCTAAGGCGGGAGAGTCCTCGTGGTTGATATTTTCTCTCAAAATTTTGGTATACAGGTTCGAAGGGTTGCTCACCATGGATGTGTTAACCGTATACGTGCAATGCCACAAAACTCTCATATCTGTGTCTCTTGGGCAGATTCTGGTCATGTACAGGTAAGATTATATTTTTGTCTACTTTCACAGCTTGGGTGTCTTTTTTTGTATGTGTCTTTGTTAATGTGGATTAGCTTTTGTGTTTCTTGACAGGTCTGGGACATGAGCTCTCATCTTAATGCTTTAGCCGAATCAGAAACAGAGGGTAAAGATGGAACTTCACCGGTTCTTAACCAAGCACCCTTGGTTAACTTTTCTGGTCACAAAGATGAAGGCTATGCTATAGACTGGAGTCCTGCAACCGCTGGAAGACTTCTTTCCGGTATAGTTATCTCAGAAATTTCTGCGATACTAAATAATTACATGCTTTTCGGCATGGTCAATGTAATTTTTTTTTCTCCACTGGCTAGGGGACTGCAAGAGTATGATTCACCTGTGGGAGCCAGCTTCTGGTTCATGGGCTGTTGATCCTATTCCGTTCGCTGGACACACTGCAAGTGTTGAAGATTTACAAGTAAAACTGCCACTTTACAGCTAAATAATATGTTTGCTTGTACCATTTCCTTTTGGCTGAACAATCTGTTTCTTTATTCCAGTGGAGTCCAGCCGAAGAAAACGTGTTTGCCTCATGTTCTGTGGATGGGAGTGTTGCAGTCTGGGATATTCGACTTGGGAAGTCCCCTGCACTATCTTTCAAGGCACATAACGCAGATGTGAATGTCATCTCATGGAACAGGTTCTTGTCCCACTATGCTGTATAACTTAATTCTGTTTGGTTTTGTGCTTCCCACGAATGTTGTAGTCTTAATTTTTCTTCTTTCATGAAGGCTGGCTAGTTGCATGTTGGCCTCAGGAAGTGATGACGGGACATTCTCCATCCGTGATCTTAGACTGATCAAAGTAAGTTAAAAACCGTAGCTATATATTTTCCTTAGCAATCTCTTAACAAGATTCTGATATGGTGGCATATAAATCTTGAACTAGGGTGGAGATGCTGTGGTAGCACATTTTGAGTACCATAAGCATCCTATTACGTCAATTGAATGGAGCGCTCATGAAGCTTCGACACTTGCAGTCACTTCCGGTGATAACCAGCTCACGTAAGCAAGAATACAATACACACCGATTCTCTCCAGAAAAACCAAAACTCTGTCTTAATTGTTTTTGGCTATCTGTTGTATTTACAGGATATGGGATCTATCCTTAGAGAAGGATGAAGAAGAAGAGGCAGAGTTCAATGCACAGACCAAGGAACTAGTCAACACACCTCAAGACTTGCCTCCTCAGCTTCTCTTTGTTCACCAAGTAACATTCTTACTTCAACTATCATTAGCTTGGTTTATTTGATCTATGTATATTTTGTCTGAAAACCTCGATTATTTTTTTGGGGAAAACCAGGGACAAAAAGATCTGAAGGAACTTCACTGGCACAACCAGATTCCGGGGATGATCATCTCAACTGCTGGTGATGGTTTCAACATCTTAATGCCTTACAACATTCAGAACACGCTTCCGTCTGAGCTACCAGCCTGAAAGACAAGGTCTTACTCTGAAAACTCTTGAAGTATTACTCATAGTTTTGTGTTGTCCTCTCTCTGTTCTCTTTCCTTGTATCATTGATGGCAAGTTGCAAGAATTATACACTCTTTCACAAGTTTCAAGTTTTCATCATCAGTTTATTTACTGATTTCAGTTGTGACAAAATGTCAAATTTTGATTTACATTCTCCTCTCCAGTAACAGAAGCCACAAGCCTAATAATAGTTTAATCCTTAACAAGTAAAAAAAAATCAAGTAGATTAATTGTTGAATTCTGCTCATAACATTCTCCAATTTGAAAATTACAAGTAGTGGATAAACTTTGATTAAATGATCGAAAACACTCATGTAGAATGTAACAACTATCATGACGATGATGAGCCATCTCCCAAAGACAACTAACAAATTGTGTTGTTCAACAATCGCAGTCTTGGTAAACTCCACCGCTATGGAAACCAATTCCTTCTGATGTTTGGTGTAACCATGATTAGCTCCTTCCACAATCTCCAGCTTATGATTCGGTATAACCTTTGCAAACTCCTTAGCATCTTCCCCAGGTACCACGGTATCATCCGAACCATGAACTGTCAAAACTTTGCATTGTTTATCAATATTGAGACAAGCTTGATGCATATCAGTGTTTAACCTATCCATTAAAGACTCTTGAGTAACACGAAAACAAGATTTGCCCTCTGTAGCATCAATAAACCCCTGTTCCTTAATCTTTTCTATATAACCATCTCCGAGACGCACATCATTCTTAAGATCAAAACGTCCAGAGATATTGACGACATTGCGGATATAATCGGGAAACTTGGAAGCATAGAGAAGAACGACATCACCACCTTTACTATGACCAAGAATGACAGGAACTAGACGGTTCATGATGTTAGAGGAGGACAAGTGTTGAATAACGTAATGCAGATCATCCTCTGCTTCACTGTTGAAGTTACCATAATAGAAAGTTCCTTCACTATCTCCGTTACCAGAGAAATCGAAACGAAAAGAGCTGATTTTTTCTTTCTCCAAAGCTGTAGCCACGTTTTTGAGAATCTTGTTGGTCTTGTCCGATCTAAAGCCATGGCATAAGACCACAACTTCTTTTGATCCAGTTTCGTGAAGCAGACCCACGAGCTTCTCGTTGCGGCGGTTCGGAATCACGATCTTCGTTGGCTTCATCGTCTTTTTGCTTCAGGTGGTAATCGTAGAGAAGAAAACAATGAGGCCCCCTATTGATGTAAAAAGAATAAGGTAATGGAAGTATGGAACTGGAACTCTCGCCAAAGATCAAATTGCATTTTTCTGTGGAGATACGAATGAGACTCGTAATCACTTTTTCTTTTTTTTGCTAAACTAAAACTCGTAATCACTTATTCTTCTCATGTCGATATTCAGTGGAAATTTGGACCTTACTCGTAAGTAGACTCCTCAACCATGGTGAAAACTCCACAGTTTTAAAGTCACATTTCTATTGTAAAAACAGTTTTTGTTTTTTGTTTGAATGAATTTTACACACAATTAGAAAATAAAAAGTGTTTGTTGATACAACAAAAAAAATAACACGTGAAGACTTATGAGCTAACAGGCTTCCCGTTTAGTTTAGGGAAAGGATCTTGCTTGCTTAGAACTACCACTTTGCTCTTGTGAGCTAAATAACCTTTCACAAGGTTTTTGTATATCAATATCGTCATTATACATTCCACCTGCAAATACAGTATTATTTTGACAACTGTGAGTTTATAGAAGATTTCAATTTTAGAAGAAGTCAAAAGCAATGAATGGGATGGTATTGTAGAACAAACCTCGTCCAGATCCATGTCCATATCTAGCCATCTTAGTGCTTTGGCAATCCCTTCAAGCTTCAGCTGGTGAGCTCTCGCTGGATCACTCAGCTTCTGGTTTATATAACTGAAACATTGATAATAATAAGAGTTATAAACTCAAGAATCTTGGATGGTATCATAGCTTGTCTTTGCTTACATTTTCTTCATGAGTCTCTGGTAGACTTGGAGCTCTAGCTTTTCCAAGACAAGATACACACCCGACCTCAAGAACCTGTATAAAAGAAGAGTATTAGATCGAGATATTAAGTTGTTCGGTGATAGAATCAAAATACTCATCATATAGAGACTTGCACAACTCTACTCTCGACCCAACTGCAAATCCTAACCCCTAGACAAATCCAGAACATCCCAACTCTTTCTGCCCCAATTTTCTTTTAACCTGTTAGCTCTCTACCTAAGAACCAGGTGTTACTGACCTGTCAGCAGAGCTATATAATCCACTACAAGCAGCCTATACTAATTCCAATACTCATGCTCTAGAGTATCCACAAGGACTCTATCATTTGGATTAGATGAGAAAAGCAAGATATCGAAAGAAATACATACCGATCTTCATGTTCTTGAAGAGCATGCCGGAGAAGCCTTAGATCACCCTTTCTCAGAGCTTGCACAATCTTTGTGTACTGGACACGTAGAGAAATAGGATTAAGAGAGATATGATATCACTCAGCAGATGCGAAATAAGTTTTGACATAGATTCGAAGAAAATTTTATAGAACAACAGAAAAGTCGTTACCTCATGCAGATTATAATTTCGCAGGAGCTCATCTTTTGGTATAATTCCTAAAGAAAGCTTCACCGGTACCAAATACTTTAATATCATCCTGATTCACATAAGGCCACATTAGCTGATTAAGCAACGCAATGCAAGAGTAAGGTAATCACAGAGTAAAACCAGAATCAGACCTTATATTTCGTTCTCTTTTGGGGTTGCAATTTTGCAAGGCATATGATAGCTTTGTATCAGCCTGCAAGATCCAAAAAAAGAGATTAAATGTTACTATCAATATTTGGATTGACACTACGAAATGAACTGTGATGGTAAGAAAAAATCTCTTAGTGACTCACAGCAGGAAAATTTTCGTTGAAGACTTCTAATCGGCCGGTATAATACATGTATGTAACCTGGTGTTTGCGAAGAATAAACAGAAGATAATAAGTAACCGAATAAGGAGGCCAAAAACTAAAACTGTTTGCAGAGAACTGCGCCAGACCTTATCTCTTCTTGGAAACTCCTCAAAGTCAAATATCCGAGCAGTTTCGATACTTCTTATTACACTTCGACAAAGATTGACGGTTCCAAGCTAAAATACAAAATTGGGGATACCTGTTTAGTACTCCATTTAATGGTTAAATCATAAATATCAAACTGTTGCCAGAAAGCATATCACCTTAAAGTAGGTCTTGAACAATTGGCAAGTCACATATAATGCTCCGACTCGTTTTGGACCTTTCCCCTATAGTTTAAAACTACATAAGGAGCCGGAAAAAATATTGAACACAAATATAAACTAATATTCCTGAAGATATATAGATAGATCAAAGGGAAAACTTACAGCAAGAACTCCAAAAACTTTCATGAGAAGAGACCCAGCTGCTTTTAATTTCTCTGGAGACTTTCCATTAGAAGTTAAATCTTTATCAGCCTGCAATTCCATGTGGAAAAATCATGCTTTCAGAACTGACTCCTCGACACAATGAAACCAGACAAGGTTAAGATTTTGAAAAAGGGATATACAAATGAGATACTACCTTTTCCGCAAGAACTCGAATTTCATAACAAACTACATACAGAGCTTCCAATGCCCAAGCAGATTCCCAATTACGAAACTCCTGAACAAATGCACTGCACATATAGAATCCATCAGATATCAGACATTGTGAACAGACAAAAAAAAAAGCTTATCACCCTGAAATCATATTAGACATCAATAGAGGAGCAGAGAGGAACAAGAAGACTTTACTTGGCAAACTTATCGAAAGCAAGGTATGCTTCGACTAGATTCCCAACTCGGTAACTTTGTAGAGAACGAAACACATGAGCCAGAATCTCGCCATATTCAGAGAATCTATCAGACTGTCTAATCAAACTGCTAGAATCCTGTATCAGTCAAAGAAAAGAAAACTCAAAGGATTCAGCACTTTCACAGCTCTCTACATATAAATAAAAACCCTAAATCTAAAATCCATACTCATAAACTCAAACATAGACATAGAGTGTTCACTACAACAACTCAATAGGAGACACTTTCACGGCCTAAATTCATACTCATTGGTGAAGCAGGAGGACCCAATTGGAAAATCATACTCATTAGTGAAGTAGGAGGATCCTAGATTGACATTGATTGAACCTAAAAGATACACACTTTGCTAACATAAAGATAATGTTCCTAGTGTTTTGAGCCCTAAATTCAGAAATTCATACTCATTGGTGAAGTAGGAGGACCCAATTAGAAAATCATACTCTTAAGGATCTTACATTGAATCGATTTAACCTAAAAGTTACAAACTTTGCTAACATAAAAACCATGCTCCTAGTGTTCACAATTCATACGAGAACCCAATCGGAACATATCAGAAGCATCCTGGATTTGAAATCGAACCTAACTTTACCAATTTACAAGGATCATGCCACTAATCACAGGAACATACTCCAAGCTGCTAATTTGAATCATGGGTCTCGATTTAACAGAGAATATATGTACCTGGAAGACGTTGAGTGCGTCGGCGAGTGAGAGAAGAGGTGGAGAATTGGAAGAGAAAGAGAGGAGACGGCAAAGTGTAGAAGAGTCTTGGTACGAAACGGCGTCGCAGAATCGGTTTAGGTATTCAGTGATTCTCCGGTGAGCTTCACCCATACTAACGTACGCCATTGTCACCTTCTTCGTCTGCGTCTTCCTTATTCTTTGAGAGAGACACGAAATCAAATAAGTCGCCAGGAAAAAAAAGGAAATAACGGAGTTGAGAAAAACGACGGCGTTTGGTAATTAACTAAATTGTTACTACGTACTAGTCTTTTCTGGTATTAGACTTATTGACATATGTTAGTTGGGCCATTTAAGGCCCATATGAAATACAATCATTAAAATGTTTGAAAATTTATTTGTAAAGGATTTGAAAATATCATTAGTGTTGGAAGGATTTTAAAGTTCCTGTAATCGGTGGTACTGATCATGAATTTTTTTTAGAGTTTTTAAGTTCATATAATCGTTTTATAGATCATGATTAATTTGCTTTAAGGTTTTTTAAGTTCATGTAATCGTCCGTAATGTTGACATCTGTATGTAAATATGTCTTCTTAGCCCGATGGTGACGTGAGGAACTTTCTTGAAGGGACATGAAATCAATTTATACCATGCATATAACTCAACAAGTTGCCAAAAACTCGAAGAAATGAATATAATCAACTTGTCAAAAGTAATTAACTGATCAAATAAATCACTTGTTTCCAAATGTGATTTATACTTTCACACTTCTATATATTCCCATTGATATTCCCCTTCTTTCATAGTTAGCAAAGGCCTCTACTACATGTACATGATAAATAAATAAATAAAAATCACGCTAATCATATAATTATCAATATATTTTATTCTTGAACACACAATTAATAGAAATTTTGAGTTGAGAGAAGTCAATCCAGGATTAGTATTTATGTGTAATGCTAAAAGTTGAAGATAACGAGAAACTTGAGAGGTTTTTAAGGTTCCTACTTTATTTTTGGTATGAAGGTTCCTACTAAAATATGCTCTTATATATCATTTTATTTAAAAAGCATTCCATTTGAAACTAATCTAAAAATCTTTAGATTCATTGTTCACCACTCATAGTAAGAGTTGCATGTGGACCATCTTATATTCTCTACTTTCTCATACTTCGTATTTGGAACCTTTATTCCAACAAATTCAATGTGTAAAGCCATCATTACGTTCATTTATTTTTGCCTTTTTGCGTACATAAAAGAAACATCATAACTTGACATGTAAAAAAAAAAATCATTGATTCGATTTGAGACTTTTGAAAACCTTGTCAATTTTATAAAATTTGGCCGATTTGATCTAATCCACATAATCCATCCCTTATAGACGAAATTAAATTTTCAAAGGGGATATTAAAAAAAAATATCAAAAAATGGAAAAATTTAATATCAACAATTTTTTTTTTAACAATACTCCATAAACATAATAATTGTATTAAATTTAATTTTTTAATACAATAAACATTTTTAACAAATTTAAAAATATAAACTTTTCTTATTCTCTATGTGTTATCCATCACATCAATTTCAACACTTTTTTTTTTTCCGTCAATTTCAACACTTTTAAGAATTAAAAAGTCTCATTTTCTTTTTATTCCTTTTTTTTTAAAATTCCTTTATTTTTCGGATAATTAAATGATTCTCTAAGCTTCATAGCAATGAAACACTTTGAATTCGCATTTCGGCGATATAGTCTCTAATAACAACCTCGCCGTGTGCTCTTGCCTCACCACCGCATCTTCTTTCTCCACCAGAACCGCTCCGACGATCCTCTCGTATCCTCCTCCACCACCATTAGCCACATAATCAACCAACGCCGCCTGTACTGGTCCCATACTAGGATTATACGCCGCCGATTCCATATACCAACCTCTGTACACTTTCCCGTCACAATCCACCAGCGAAACTCCCGATGGACATAAACTATACGGCGCGTACGATCTATTCGCCGCCGCTAAAGCCGTTTGTTTCAAATCGGCGGATGAATCGGTGTTTCCGTTACAAATCGAATCCAGATCTGAGATTTTGAGATGGTTATCGTGAGATTCGAGAAGAAGAGGATGATCTTTCCCGAGAAGATCGTCGGGACCGAATCTGTGTGGCAAGAAGCTTCCGAGACGTAAGAATCCGTCTGAATCGGCGGCGGAATCGGAATCGGCGGAGTTGTTTGGATCGGTGATAAGGATTTTGATTTCAGGTGCGTCGCGAATTTCTTGGAGGAATTGACGGCAATGGCCACATGGTGCGGCGGAGACGGCGAAGAAATTGAGATGACGTTCACCGTTGAGTGTGAGATTGGTGACGAGGAACTGTTCGGCGTGGATTGAGTGGTGGAGAGGGAGATTTGGGAATTCGACATTGACGCCTAAGAAGATCCGACCTGATGATCCGAGTCCGACGACTGCGACGTTGAATTTCGAAATCGGAGTTCGAGCGTAGGATTGTGCTGGTTTGACTAGCGACGGGAGGAGCTGAATGACGGAAACGCCGAGTTGTTTCGCGGCGGATTCTGCTTCTTTGGATTGGATTACGAAGCTTGGCTTATCCATTGCGGGTTGATCCGGTTTGGGTCGCGTAAATGGGTCGGGTTATTTTTAGATGGGAGAGATCCGGGAAATGAGGAATTATGAAATGGATGCTGGACAAACAAACTATTTATAGATACAACAACGTAGGAAACTACATTACGCAAATGAAGTTTTGGTTCGGTTTCGGTTATGTTTCGGTTTACGTTTGGTACAAAATAGAAAAATTATATCAGAATTGAATTTACAAATAATATGATTTCGGTTTGACTAAGCCGCATGGAATCATTGTTATGAAAACTACCAAAAATGCAATAGAGTATTAGTGTAACGTAATGTTAAAATCGTGGTCTAATTAAGAAAACACCTAGTAGTTTCATCAACCACGTTACGAAACTACAATAATCTCCGGATAATATTATTTTAGAGGTCAGAAATGAATTAAACTATAGCTAAAAGACAGCTTAGTTTCATATAATTTTGATAGTATTAAACATTTTAATTCCGGTGTTGTCAATTTTAAGTTCCCAAAAAAATAGTTAAGAACAAAGGTGATAGTACTATTGTTGACAAAAGAAAACAAAGATTAGGTTTTGTTCTTATCGTTGGAATCAACGTCACAGACCAAAAGAGAAGTCTTTGTTGATAATTACGTTTTAACCAACGGTTAAGTTTTTCTTAATAGAAGAAACTGAGAAAACTCTATGACAACAATCAGTTTTCCAATTAGGGTCAGTTGTTTGTTTACATAGATAAGTGCCATTTTGTCGAACATAAACTGATAAACATAGAAACAAAATCCATAAAAAGAAAAAAACCTTTTCCACACACAAAGAAATCATAATATGACGAGCTATTTCCGAAAACTCCAATCTCAACAAACTACAAACAAATTTATAGACACAAACACATTTTAGACCCAACCTTGTTTGTATTTGCGGAAGAGATCCTCAGTCTGAGCATTCCTAAACGCGCTACAAGCAATAACATAAACCCATATGAGAACAACGACTGTGATGATAAGTATGAGATTTGCTTTACGCCATTCTTTTCTAAGGTTTCCCAATAAACCAGCTTTGCATGAGTTGCAATTGTAACAAAGCTGGCTTTGGTCATTGCTCCATAAGTAACAGTCTGCGTCTGCAGCCATATTGGTTGGATTTAGCCACAGTGTTGGGTTCACAAAGTTGTAGCCACATGCGGTTGGTGGTTTGCAGCAGCCGGACTGTAAAACAACAAATGTTCAAGAAATTGTCATAATTAGATTTGACCAAATATATGCTTAACCATGTTTTCAAATATGATAATCATAGTCTTAAAGATATTTACACTTTTTTTTTATTGGTAAAAAATATTTACACATTGTAAACACAAACGCTACCATTTGCGTCTGCCCTTTGTGTTTACAACAAAAATTTCATTTTGCTTAACATGGTTAATATTATGGGTTCATGTGGAGAAAAAAAAAGTATATACTAAAGGCAAACACAAACAATCAAGAGTTCAAGAGTCAAGACCTAAAACAATGAAACACTAGTTTTAGTCTGAAAGCTATAAAAATAAAACGACTACAAGAAACCTAAAAAATTGCTTGCTTGGTATGAAAGTACATAAAAAAAATGAAAAAACATGTTGAATCTTATCACAGAATAATCTTCTTTTACTTATGAGTAAATTTTGGTTCTGTCTCGAGGACGAGAAATTGTATAACTCTTTCTTAGAAATAAACTTATTTTTTCTTGAGTCCTAATTTATCCAATAAGAAAAATTATAATGTGAGTGGGGCAACATGGGAGGGATATAATTATCTATTATGTTTCATGATGGAGACAAAGACTTGTGATCGTAATTATTGAATCAAATCATTGGTCCAATATTTAATAATGTCTAATGACTAAAAGATTTAAAATTCAGTCGAGACCTCAGCATCTAGGCTTATTTAATTATTAGTGGTTCCAATCTTGTTACAGTGACAATGGACTAGGATGACAACTTGCTATAGAAGTTTTAGGAATAAAATTATTTAAATCACCCTTAATCTCTCCATGTTTAAAGCTTAAAAGACATAAAAGACATGACAATGAATTTTAAGAGTGATTTTAATTAATAAAATTAAATAGAAAAAGTAGGAAATTTTGTCAAGTTTGAGTTGTGATCACGAAAAACACTATCTAAAGTGAATGGGATCATTGAATTTTATGAGTGAGATAGTGACAAAGGAAAAATATAATTAATACACAGATAAAACATAGTTTATCATGTACCATATTGTGGGTGCATGGGTGGGTCCTTATGATAGTGTATAATTTTGAAATCTGACTATCTTACTATATAATCTTGTGGACTTGGTCTCCAGCAACTTCTACACCAGTCTACTAGGAATAAATATGTGTTCAATAATGGTGATTACATATGCCTAATCTATGAGTTTTACCACAAAATGGCACTAACTGCGAAACGTTAAGAAAGCTAATGTAGGTTTCTCTCCAACACTAGAAAACATAAGATTAATTAAGTCAGAAAATATTTTTTTAGTTTTTTCAAAGATGAGGAAATCCAAAACGAAATAACTTAAAGCTGCAAAACAAAAAAAAAGAATATAGAGAATAAGAACAATTCTCTTTTGGACATCTTCACAAAAGCTAAAGAGAAATTTTTTAACTTTTTGATTTAAAACCACATACTTTACTTTTTGAAAGAAAAAATAACCTATCTTTCTATGGCAAGAACAAACCGTAGGTCTCACATAATCTAGAGATTTTACAAAACATTCTCTTTACTTCGTATCTTATCTCCATTAATCATCTAATAATATCTAATTAAACCCACAATGATTCGTTGGCATAGTTGCATAACCGATATTTAGTCTAGATTTACCTCTAAACCAAACCTAAACCGGAAACTAGAAATTTCGGGGTTCTTTTTATAAAAGAGAATAAAAGAAGAAAGAACATGCCTGGAGAGGAGTGATCTTAGAGGAGGAGAAGAACTGATCGGCGGTGATGAATTCTTGGTTGAGTTTAGGACAAACATTAGTATCAGCCAAACAAGCCCTTAGCCTTCCCCAGTTCTTGGAATCCACAACGTTCTCCTTAAGCCAATTCGAGAACCCTTCAAGCCTATACTCTTTATAACCTCTACCCGGAACCCGATACGATCCATCGGGCCGGGTCACGACGAATGCAAATATAAGAACCACCAGCAAAAGTCCGATCAATATCGCCATACAGCACAAGTAAACCGCCAGTAGAGTTTCCTTGTACCTGAAATATGAGAGCTCAAAGTTTACATCTTTATGATTCAATTTGTGTCTATGTTTTCAAAGTCTTGAAGTTCTTTGATTCTTACTTGTAGGCGCCGATGAAGCCTGTGGCGGAGACGACGAGGATGAGAACGCCGAGGACGACAACGGGCCAACGGAGGAGATTGACACACTCGTTGTCTGGCTTTGAAGCTAGCCATATACCTGACGCCGTTATTGGTATGGAACAGAGTAACGCTAGTAAGTTGAGTATCGCCGTTAAGTTATTCGCTAACGCCATTAAATTTTCTCTCTCTCTCTCTCTTTGTTCTTGAAGATTCGTGCTTTTTATGGAAAGAAAATGAAATAATGAGAGTGAGAGGAGTGTCTCTGTTTTTGTCTTAATGACTTATGAGGTCGGTGGTTAGAGATGATGGGATGTGTGAAACCAGTTACTGCTATTTACAGAAAACGATGTTCGGTTTGGTCCGGTCCGGTTAATCACTGATTTTGCTGATTTGGATTTTTCGACAACGGTGGTTTTAAGAAAAAAGAATTAGATATTGGATTAAAGTTAACATGTGAATGTCAGAATAAAATATGTTTAGCAATGAAAAGTTAGGTTTTGAACAAGTTTTGGGTTGTGATGTAATAAAGAGAACTTGTTAATCTGGTCGGACCGGCTTTTGGTTTAGAATTTGGAATCTTGAACGGGACACGTGGATACGCGAGATGCCTTTTGTGTTAATATTCTTCCATTCTGCGAGTTACCGAATGCATCAACCAGTGAGAACTATCCACGTGGCACCGACGACTTTGGGTCATTTGCATTGAACGTATGTTACTTTCGACAGAGAATGCAAAATGGAGTAAGTTCCATTGTTCGGAAATCGGAATTTTCTTCTTTTCCAAGCATTAGAGGTTTCGGAGCAGGATTTGTCGTTGGCTGATGAGTGAAATGTCGGGTAATGGTCAAGAGATAAGCTTTTGTTTTGGTTCAGAGGATTGGGATTGCACACAAGCTGCTCGATAGAATGTGTGAACCAAAACATATGGATGAATTTTTCTCATCTCGATTTTATTGCGATTGGAGAAGAATTTTGAGTCAATACACACTTAGCTTTCAGTTTTAGATGCTGATATAGAAATGCTATTTGTTTGATTCTAGGAATTGGGAAGGAAATGAGTCAAATCAGAGAGAATATGGAAAGAGATGATGGCGGAGTTGTGGATTACGTTAAGAGTTGAATTACATCTTATAAATCATGAAATTGACTGTCAATCTTAGAGCTTAGATTACAAGCTCTTTGTCTAATCTCAAGTTCGACACAGAGCTTGATGAGACTGCTTCAGTTTGGCTTTGGAACTTTTCAAGTGGAAGTGAAGAAAGAAGAGTGAAGTAGTATAGCTGAATCAGCAAGATTCTGACATGGCTGGTTATTTAAATTATAAGGAAACACAAGAAGAAGACAAAGTTTTTATGATGTGAGTACAGAAGCGTCAAATTCCAGATGCATCCTAGGCTGAATCCGCATTTCCCATTTTCTTCATGGTCTCAAGTCTGGGGCCTTTGTCTCCAAACTTGGTAGTTGAATAAAGCTTTAGGTAGTCTTGAAAACGGTAGCCACTTGGATACAAGAGCTTTGGAGCTGGAGATATTATGGCATCACCAGCCGGATTGTAAAACGTAGCAATCGACAGTCTACTTCCATGCTTCACTGTCATTACACGGTGAACAACACTCTTGTACCTCCCATTACTCAGTATCTCTAGTTGATCACCGGTATTGACAAAAATGGTATTGTTCTTGGATGGCGGTATAGGAACCCACTTCCCATCTTTAAAGAACTCAAGACCAGGCACTTGATCATCCTGCAGGAGTAATATGATTCCCCCAGCATCCGTATGTTCTCTCAGCCCTCTCATAAGCTCAGGACGTGGGCATTCTGGGTATTTAGCCACTTTTGTTCCAAAAGCTGGACCTTTTGGACCAGAAAAGGCATTCATTATGTCTTCCTGATCAAGACCAAGATTCTCACACATGAGCTTGGAGAGTCTCTCTGCAAACTTGTGCAGTTGACAAACATATTCATCCATCGTCTTGCTGCAAATATCAATTTCACCCTCTCACATTGTTTAGTTAAATAAGCAAACAGGTAAAAATGGTAGAGCCTTTGGTACTATTCAATTCTTAATTACTTTACCTGAGTTCCTCTGAAATGTTTGGGATCTGACAGATATTTGAAGTTGGTTTATGTGAGATGAAGAAACTGCTTTCCCAATCTGCATCTGAGGTTTTGCCTTCACTCAAAGCCTTGACCATCTCTGACTGGTAAAACTTCTCTTTCAAATGCTCCTCATAGTGAGAGTTAATCATCTTCTTCACTTTCTCCATCAACTCTTTATCAATTCCATGATTATCAACCTGAAAATTCACTAACTCTTTAAGGATATACAGTAGACATATCTTAGAAAACACTGCCTTGTGCATAAAGATGTTATACATACCATGAAGAATCCCCACTTATCACATGCATGATCAAGAAGTGACATGGTCTTGCTTCTCTTCTCTCCATCCAACTCTGCAAAATCAATAACTGGAATCTCCATCTCTCTCTCTTTGATCAAAACCATCTCTTTTTTATTTACTTTTTCTCACACACAGATTTGTTGAATGCAATCTAGAAAGAGTATTTATAGGCATAAGTGAAAATTAAATCTCTGTTTCTCTTGTGTGTTAGGAGGCATAGTTGCCTACTTGGAGGCAAAAACAATAGTTTCTTTCAACACTATTCTGTTAACTCATTGAATTTGAAGCATCATTACGTTTAATGAATAAAAAATTGTATAAGAATCTGCTTTGGAAATGTAAAATGAACAATAGGATTGAAGAAAAGTCCAAGTTCAGTCCATACAACCATGTGATCACAAGTTTTTGAATTTTTCATAATTTCTTAATGGTTTTGGGTCACTCCCATTGTGTTTCCTTGTAACATCATTTATGTGAAGTTTCTTTCTTCTTCACAAGGAAAGTTTTTTTTTTTTTTTTTTTTTTTTTT
>Ga0041059_1000683_pt1 | contig 26448 bp, 19 predicted proteins | sample AraColnosormetaG_FD_56232 | JGI IMG/M metagenome (GOLD analysis project Ga0041059, IMG submission 56232) | Arabidopsis roots microbial communities from North Carolina, USA - Col MF nosort | ecosystem: Host-associated > Plants > Roots > Unclassified | place: USA: North Carolina | collected... | reverse complement strand
AAAAAAAAAAAAAAAAAAAATAGTAATAACAAATAAGCCCCAAACATTTTAAAATATTCGTATATTCCTCTTTCAAATTTGAAAGTTTCAATATTGACCCCAAAAGTGAATGATTATGCAAAATCTTTAATTTTGTCTTGAGCCGCCTGTTATGTAGCATCATCGCTCTCACTCTTCTCTGTGGTTGTTTCGTCTTCCACACTATCACTTCCATAGCCACAAAAGCTTCACATAAATCCTAATTAAACCCTAAAAATACTGTTAAAGACAAACAGAAAACTACAAAATACATCTTTTGTATATTTGGAAGCTTTTGGTTTTATGGAATCGGAGAAGCCTGGGATTGTTTCAATTCTCGCTGCAGCAACGGTCGATTCGGAGAAACCTCGCGTTTCAATTTCTGCGGTGAGAGCGATTGCGGCGGCAAGAGCTGATTCGTTTCTTCTCACGCGTACTCTCTCTGGTTCGTTTTCATCTGCTGGTTCTGTTCCAATTCGTGCACCTGTTACAATTGATGAGGATGATGATGATACTGGTACTGTAACTGATGAACATAACTCAGCAAGTAGTGAAGCTAGTAGTTATAGTAATGGACTTGATTTTGAGACTGATGAAGATGAGACTGTGTTAGAGGATGTGGTTTTGGATGGGGTTAGGGTAGATAGGCTACTAGGGGAAGAGTTAGGTGGAGATGGAAGTGAATTTTCAGGTGGGAGTGGGATTTATAGACCATTTGCAGGTGATGTTGACGAGGAAACGTCGGTGAATTACTCGTCTTTGGAGGAAGATGGTGAGAACAGTGATGAGGTTTGCGAGAGTGAAGTTAGTGGAGATGAAAGAGGTAGTATGAAAGCAAAAGTAGTCATTCCTCGGGCTGTTTTGTCTTTGGATGATGATGAGTTTGATGAAATTTTGGGTAGTGATGATGAAGAGGCTGTGCTGTTGGGTGTAACTAAGGCTCCAGGTGATGAAGAAGCTGAAGTTGAAGATAGAGGGTCGCAGTTTGGAGATAAGGGAGTGGTTGATGAACCAGAGTGTTCGGATTCTTTTATAGGTGATGTTGATTCTGAAGAGGTGAGAATGAACTATTCAGATAAATTAGATGATGGTTTGATGTCCTTTGGGAATATTGAAGAATCAAGTCTCGGTGTTCCACCAGAAGGTTCTAGTGATTTTATGGCAGAAAATGAAGGGAACTCTAGTGAGGCGAGTATAGAATTGGGTCAAAATTTCAAGCAACTCATCGAGAAAGGGGATAGTAAAAGTACCATCAACAAGGAGGATAGTGGTGGTAGCATTCATGAATTTGACGCATTGATGAAGCCAAGTGATGTAGAAAGAGTAGAAGATAGTGCAGTTGAATTAGCAAAAATGGGAATGAATGATAAACCAGAATACGCAGGTTCTAATATAGGTGAACTTGTATCCATAGAGGAAGTTATGGTACAAGAGAAATCTTCTGACAATGTGTTAGTGTCTTTTGAGAGTAGTCTTGGTGTTATGACAGGTGAATGCAAGGAGTTTCTGGTGGAAAGTGAAGGAAACGCTGTTGATGAGGATAAAGGATTAGATGAAACTGTAAGCAGCCTTGTCGAACAAGGGGTGGGTCAAGCTAGTACCAGCAAGGAGAGCAATAACAGAACTGATGTTGGTAGTGTCTGTGATGCAGATGAATTGATAATTCCACGTGACGAGTCTATTGGATCAGAAAGCAGAGACTCAGGGGATAAAGACGCTGGAAATATGATAGGCAAGGCAGAAGAACACTGTGAAAATGATCGTGGTGCTGTTAGCGAATTAGAAAAACTTGAGTGCGCGGATGAACCTGAAATTGGTATGAGTTCTGAAAGTTTTCAGTTAACTCCAACTTCAGATTCTGAAATGATAATGAACCTTGAGGTCGCTGGAGGAATAGATGTCGTTGTAATTGGTTGTGGTTCTTCCGATCAAAAAGCTGAAGAAGAATCTGAAAATGAAGGAAATCAAGAATCAGACGATACTGATAGGAAGTTGTCACTTCCTGATGAAGATAGAGCATCAAGTTTAATAAGTTCCTTTGAAACAGCCAATGAGACTGTGGAAGATGGGAATCAGATTAATAAGCAGGTCAATTTTCAGTCTGATAGCGAAGCAAACCAAATCTCAGTGGGCATAGAAGAAACCAGTTTGCTTTCGGTTAAAGACATTGAGAGGACCATGCCTGAAAACTCTTCCGTAATTGCTTATGATATAATGGAAAATGAGACGATGGCACGGCTGATTCATAATCACACTTTTATGGAGCTTGACGAGTACGAAGGAACAGGTGATACAAGTGAGAAACTCACTGGATCCAGTTTCCAGAATTCTTCAGAACTATTATCCTCTAATCATTCTGTGGAGCTGATAAGTGAGAGAGTGAAGGAAAGAGTTGAGAAGACTCAGCTCTTGAAGGAAAAGCTCCAGAGGATTATAAGAAGAACATGTCTTAGCCGTGAAAATTCAACTGTTACTAAAGTTGCGTCTAAGATGAGCCTAGCTGGTGGAGAACATCCAACGTCCTTAGGGCTTGATCACATGTTTGACGGAACAAAGATAGTGCTGCCTGAACAAGAGTTTCCAGCTGATCTAGACTTCTCCATTAACGTCCTTGTTATCGGGAAAACTGGGGTGGGAAAAAGTGCAACGGTTAATTCTATTTTTGGGGAGACTAAATCTGCTGTTGGTGCATTTGGAGTTACCACTAACTCTGCAAATTATGTTGTTGGGAATGTAGGAGGAATCCAGATAAGTATACTTGATACGCCAGGACTCTTGTCCTCTGCAACTGAGGAACAGTTTAATCAGGAAGTCCTTATGTCAATAAAGAAAAGCATGAGAAAGTTCCCAGTTGATATCATCCTCTATATTGACCGTCTAGATGACACTCCAGACATCCGTTTACTTAAAATCATCACCAGTTCCCTGGGCTCGTCAATATGGAAAAATGCTATCGTGGTTCTAACTCATGCAGCTTCCGATGTTGTAGATTCTTTAAGCTACAAGGAGTTTATTTCTCAGAGATCTTCTCTTATGCATCAATCAATCAGACAAGCAGTTCCAGAGTTAAGCTGTATAGACCAGAGCAAGATGCCTAGAATTGTTCTGGCAGAGAACAACATGAGCTTCTTCTCCGCAAACAAAAGCAGCGAATCTACATGTTCGGATTGGAGATTGAACTTGCTGATCTTATGTTGCTCAGTTAAGATCCGGTCTAAAGCCGGTTCTTTGCAAAAGCAGAATACCGATGTAGAAAAGGCCGGTGTCTTTGGCTCCCAGCTTAGCTCTTTCACTCTATTCTGTTCCTTGTGGAATGTGTTACTTAACTCAGGGCACACTTCTCATTCACATGATGATTTGGAGGAGAAGAAAAGGAAATTACTGGATTCTTACCCTGAAATTATATGGGACGAACAGAGTCAAGAATGTCTCGAGCAAGAAACACTTCTCGTGGAGAATCAAGAATCAGAAGACGTGGAGAGACAACATGAAAAAGGAACTGTACTTGGTCGTGTAAGAACCAGAAGAGGAAGACTTGGATTCCAAGCAACAAAAAGGTTCGGTATCTATCTAGATACATCTGATGTGCACGCAGGGTTTTCCATTGGAAGCCGAGACTGTAGAAGAAATGTACAAGAAGAAGGGAAGATCTTGGTGAGGATGAGAGGCTCCATGTCTGTTTTAGGTTTGGTTCCTATGTTGATATCCGTATTCACTTCTGGAAAAGATATTTAAAATTGGAATTTGCTCTTGTTGTAGAAGTTGTAACATATCAGATGTGATCGTCGTGTCTTTTGTATTCCATTGATAATACACGAAAATTAACTATATCAAATACCAATGGTGTGAGGATAAGCAACATTTCACTTGTCTCCTGATTGTCTTGTGGTCAGGTTTGTTACTTCTTCCTCTATTGGGTTGTGGAGGATTAGAATCTCTCACATGGAGATAAGATGCTTATGTATGTCTTTTGGTTGTAATCATATAATTATATAAATCATGTGTTTCATTTCTCTTGTAAAATCATGATAGTGTTCAACAACCTCGTTAATATATCTATTGATGGTAAGAAACAAATAGGCTGTTCCAAATCTACATACTTCAGTCATCAATGTGTCAGGGTTTATGCCATTAGTGAGATAAGTCGTTATACAACACAATTCGAATTGGTCTGCCTTTAATCATCAAGAGGAACAAAAAGTTAAGCCAAATTTACAAATAAGATGATTACAAATAAATGTTTGCAGATTTGAACATCCACAATAATGATTTGAATCATCCTAAGATCTAGATCTCAATACCAAACGTACATAAAAATATTTGAAATTTGAATCACACACACATGATCCCACCCAATCGAATCATAACGATAGAAACTAAAGTAAAGAGGGGGCATTTTGGACATTGTATACCTATAAGGTTGGGGTTAACAGTAACAGCGTTTCTCTTCTCGTTTTATAAACATCGCATCACTCTTCTCCTCCGTCGTCTCTCATCGCTTTTCGCTGAAATCAAAATTTCTCCAGTTTTCCGATCACTCGCAAGAAAACCCTAAAAATGGTAAATATCCGCCTCCTAATATCATTGCGCTTTTTCGATTTTGCGTTTTCGTTCACGAAACCTAGGCTCGTTTATTCGGATTTGTCGATTGCATTTAAGGATATATCTTCGGATTAGGTTTTTTTACGGTTTAGTGGGAATCTCGCATGATATTCTTATGGTTGTTCTGTTATTGTAGATCAATTATCGAAATGTTGAGTTTATAGTGAAATCTGGACGATTTAGAGCATCTTTTGCTGGGTTACAATAAGATTTTGCATTTGCTCGATTTTCTGTTTTCATCTGTGGATTTTGAACTTGTGAATTCGGCTTTTCAAGAACTCTAGTATCGTGAAGTCCAGGATCTGATGGGAGATTCAGTATAAGTTAACTTTTTCGTCTTTTTCTTACTTAGAAATGTTCATGTATCGAGTTTGCTGTGTGTAATGCTAGTAGTACTAAGAAAGTTCAGATAGAAATATTCTCAATGGGCAATAGTTCATGCTTGTTTCTTTCCTTGTAACAATTTTTTTTCGTTAGTATAAAGCTTCAATTTCTTGTCCTGATGATTGTTATATTTACTGTGTCTTTGAGTTTCTTCTTACAGTTTTTTTTTTCTTTTTGCTGACAGGATGGTCATGATTCTGAGGATACTAAGCAGAGCACTGCTGATATGACTGCTTTTGTGAGTATTCTCGTTCTCTTTGTTTGGTATTTTTGTGACTTTGAGACAATTTCACTTGGTTTATCACTGAATCCTTGAATTTTTATATGCAGGTCCAAAATCTTCTCCAGCAGATGGTAGGTTTTTCAGCTTTTATGTCTTCGTAGGCCTTGGAATTATTACTTCAATAGGTAGATTTTGATTAAATTTGGTCACATTTGTGTGTTTCAGCAAACCAGGTTCCAGACAATGTCGGACTCCATCATCACAAAGAATATCCTTATATCAATCTGTGGTTTTACTTGAGTGTTGCTTGAAGTAGAATATATGAAATGTTTCCCTCCTAGAACAGTAATGATGATTGATTATTTGTGTCTTCAAGGAAAGAAGTTTAGTACTAGGTATTGAGAATTATCATTAGAATCTGTCTATTTTTCTGATTAAAGTATTTCTTGAGAGTCTAAATGTCTATTCTATGGGTAGTAGCACATGGTTCTATGGTATTTTCTCTTGTTAAGTTGCTATTATATGCATGCTTGTTCTTCTGCTCGCTATATATTCTAAACAAAAGCAACTTTATCACCATGAACTGATACAAGTTTGTAATCTGTGGTAACTCTTTGATCAGCAATCTTGTGTTCATGACATTGGTTTTGATCTCCTTGACTTTGATTTTGATTTGATGGTTCACTTGATGACATGGGAGGCAGAATCAATGAGCTGGAGCAAAGCATCAATGATCTAAGAGCCGAGATGGGAGTAGAAGGCACTCCTCCTCCAGCCTCCAAATCAGGCGATGAACCCAAAACACCGGCTAGTTCCTCTTAAAAAGGAATGTGGTGTTCATTGACATGTCCGAAGGAAAAAGAAAAACTATGAAATATGTTAAGAGCAGTATTACTTTTAAAATTCCTGTTTTAAGAAACGAGTTTGTTGTTTATTAAAGTTCATCAAATAGATTGATGATGTGGTGCATTACATTATTCTCCACCTATGAATTGCATTTCTATTTTGGTCTTGAGAGAACTAAGAAGTCTTCTTATGCTCCTATAATTCATATTACTGTCGATACTTAAACGCAACTTATCAGGGGAATAGACAAACCAAGTTCATTGTTCCATTTTTGGTTTGATTCCGGTTTTATTTTTTCAGATTTTGAATTTAGAAAAGGTTAAAGTATAGGAGCCATAGTTAGACTGATCGATTTATCAAAATCGAATCTCATAGCTGTATTAGGCTTTGATTATTTCGCATTTGTGTTTACATGAAAAAGTCGGTGAAATTTTTTTACAGTCTATTTTTGCCCAATGTGAATATATTTTCAAAAGGATATGTTTAGCCTGCGTTTACAACTAAAAACAAAAGTTGTTTAAAATGTTGAAAATTGCAAGGTTTCAAAGAAACACACTAGATAGAAAAGTAGTCACAAGACTATCATTATCGAATAAATCAATAAACAACTGGTGATGAGTTGGTTTATGCTTGTCATGAGGTATGAGTTTGCGGTCCAAAACCCCTTTTCTCCAAAACTTTGGTTTTTATTTCTCTGTGACAAAGCCCTTGAGGACCCGAGGAGCAATAAAGTGTATCTTCGATATTCAATGCTTTGTTATTTTGTTTTGACTATTTTTTCTCCAAATCAGCCTCCCTCTAATTATGGGGAGTAAATTTAGTGTCTTCTCTCTATTTTCTTTTCTCATCATCTTTACATTGTGTAACGTTTTCTTCTCTTTTGAGTTTTGACAATTTTTCTCCTCCAAGTGGCTCCATGACTCAGATTCTTTTGACATATTGCTGATAGACTTTAATGTAATTTGTATTAGTTTTAAATAAATGAATCGAATACATAAGATTATAAGAAGAAGAAAAAACGTAATAAATACGCCACGTGTGTGTGGTTTCTGGCGAAAGTATTTGCATGTGAAGCTGCCCCTTTAGTTGGCCCCAACCAATACCAATTATTGCCTCTTCTCTTATTTTCCACTTCTCCACATTTAATACTATTTCTCTTAATACACTATCTCATTATTCAACCGATAAATAAGGAAAATACCAAATTTGATTTCTTCCCATCATACAAATATTTCCCTTCATACAAAAAAAAATGAAACAACTACAATTTTAATATCCATATAAATTCCAATATGAACACCTGGTTTTTTCTTCAGCACATGCAAAAAGCACCCATACATAACATTTGATATATTAATCAGAAATGTATAATACATCTATATATATTTCTGTTCATATATCAAACTTATATTGAGACTGTATGAAACTATATTGCAATGCAAAGTATAAACATAGTAAACACCAATCAAAACAAATAATAATCTGAAAAATTGTATAAAAATCAAAACAAAAGAATTTGAGAGTAAAAATTTTAAAGTACATAGAGAAAGAGATTATCGCCTGCAACGAGTAATAGCGCTACAGCCACGAGAGTAAGGATTAGCCTGAGCTCCACGTCGGCAATTGTAGTAAGATGCGCCGCGTCGTGAGCAAGGAACTGTGTTTCTCCTCAGCGCACCGTAGCTTATATACTTCGTTGTTGCTAAAATACGCCTGTTGATCTCAGAGTCCATCTCGAACTCTTCCTCCGCCGTGGATAAGGAGCACTCGGCGATGGTACCGTTGCATTTCGACTCGATCGGTACGAAATCGCCGGAGGATTGGGAGGTTACGGCGGCGAATAAGAAGTGGACGGTGAGAATTGCGATGATTATCGCAACGGGTTTTGTGGAGAGTCCTCTCATTGTTTCTTTCTTCTTCTTTCTCTGAGGTTTTTTTTTTTGGAGGTTTCAAAAGTTTTATTGAAGAAAGAGAAAGAAATGGTTTAAAAGAGAATGAGTTATTGAAATTGCCACTAGGATTTATATTATTTACGATTTATGCCACTTGACACTAAAAGTTGTTTAACGCGCTTTTCCCACTAAAGTCTAAATTTTCGTTTTTGACTTTTTATTTTTTATTAAATTAGGATAAGAGATGAATGACAATATTATATGTGACGCATTTTACTTGAATATGCTACCAACTAAATGAAAGAAATTTTATATAAGGCTCGAATTTGAAATTAGTGGAATTGATAAATTTTGAATGAATGAAAAGAATTTTGCCCCCCAAAAAAAAAGGAATGAAAAAGAAATAAGATGAATATATATATATATAAAAAAGCTTGGTTGTTGGTTCATTGATTGATCGATTTATTAAAATTAAAAGCTTCTATGTTCTTTGAATTTGGAGAATGCAAATTATGATCAACGAATTATTCGAAATAGGTTGGTTTTGTATTCTAGACCAAACCGGTTTGTTCATTGGTTTATGGAAATTTCTGAATATCTGATTTGGGAGCTTCATTTCACAATTTCACTCTATCATGGTGTCAAGAACAGAGGAGGAAGCTCGGTTTTGAGATCTGTACACGAGTTGGTTCTGTATCAACTTGTTGACATATCAATCTGCAGCAAACCATTGTGTCATGGTGCATCATTAGAATCAACTAAACCGCGGAACTACATATTAAGCATACTAGTACAATCTCAAGGTAGTGGTAACAGTAGTGGCGAGAATATCATAAGAACAAACAATTTCATATTATCTAATGTTCTGCTTCTTTGGCATTATCATCAGTCGATAGAGCTTCCACTTTCTCTTCTGTCACCTCACTTCTCTTATCAATTTGCTCTTTTGAATCTTGTAGCTGCAAAGCACAAAACAGATAATCGTGGAGGAGAACCATAGATTAGTTTCTGCAAGTCTAAAAACCGGTCTTTTCTTTGGGTTATAATATTGAAAATACTTTTAGGAAGAAGAGTGTATCACGAGAGACTCACGCCTAAGCTTTTCAGGCTAGCGGAAACATCATCTTGCTGTTGATTCAAGGTAGTTTTCAGATCTTTGAATTCCTAGTTTTTATGGAGACAAAACGAATCAAACATGTATCATGAATAGAAACCGTTTAAATATTCATGTGGCTGCTGGCTCAATATACATACATACCTCACGAAGCTGCTCAACTTCAAGATTCAGAGTCTTCTTTAGCCCAGAGAGCTCCTGTAAAAAACCAAGGAAGAGTATACATCGAATGTCAAAACAGTTCAAACTGATCCCGGCTAAAACAGCAATTCTCTTGCTTGATACCACAAAATGGATAAAGAGGACTAGATATGGAACTCACCTCACGGTAGACTTTAACTTGAGTGTCCAATTTACCTCTCCAACTTTGCAAGTCCTGCGACGATAAGATATAAAGATTGGTTTGTTTTAAAAAGACAACAGATGTTCTAAAACAACATGACAATGTCAGAGATGAGAATGAAAGTGTTAAAACCTGTTTCAGATTCTGGATCCTGTTTAGTAACTCAGCCCTTGATTCATTCAATTCCTACATAAAACGAAATCAAGACTTGAGAAAAACCGCTTGATCAGAAGATTTGACTAAAAACACTAATAGTATCTAACAACACAGCGACGTACCGTGAGCTTCGAATCAACAGGATTGGTATTATCTTTCTTCTGCAGCAGAAAGAACAACCAAGATCAACATCAATTTCAATTTAACCACTTAAAAACAATTCCACAGGGAAACAGATATTATAACTCTTAAGCTGTACAAACCAAAATCATAAGCCTGTTATATATATATATATAAACAAGAAAAGTATGCTTTAAGACCAATGTGAGATTGTTGTTAATTGCACAGAACTAAAGATATACTACACAGTAATGGCTCACGATCCAAATCTGACTTCAAATCTAAAGAGATACTACACAGTGATAGCCCAAGATCCACCAAAGGTAAAAAGCTTTGCATGTGAATCAACTCAACATCAATGTAATCAGAATCTGAAATTGTTAAATCCGTGGAACGATAAATTCAGACAATTCCAACAAAAACATAAAAATACACAGTAATAAGAGTAAAATTTCAGGCAAAAATCGGAAGAAACGAAACCTTCTTCTATACTATACCACTTGAATTCGAATCGAGAATACAGAACACAATGATATGTTCGAAGTTGCAGACAAAACACAGATCTAGGTCCGAAATGCCATATCTAAACTCGAAACCCTAGATAAATTAGATCAAAAACCAAATTATATTAATCTCATTTTGAACCTAAAATTCAGAAACCTAGAGCTCCGAGACTACGTCCGCGTCCATGAAGCGTAAAATTAAAGCGATTAAAGAGAAATTGAGAGAGTTTACAGTAGCAGTAGGAGAAGATACGGAGAGAGGAGCCACGGGAGATGTTGAATCGGAGGTTTGGTCCGCCATTATCGATGTAAACTCGGAATCAAATTGTCAATAGAGTAGAAGCTTGTAGGGTTTAAGGAAGAAGAAGAGGAAGAGGAAGAAGAAGGAAGATCTGTAAGTGAGATTGGTAAAGTGAGAAACAAACAAACATGAGAATAAATTAGTGATGTCGTTGCGAGCCACACTCAAAATTTCAAAAAACAAAAAATTAATAAAATATGACAACATTTCAAAATTTATTTTATGTGATAGGGTTGTTTTCCCCAGAATTTATTTTATTCTGTATATTCATTTCTTTTTCATTTATTCACTATGCATAAGTTTTACATTTTTTGTGTTTTAAAAAGCATCAAAATACTATTGTTTTCATAGATTGATATTGACTTTGTGAGTATTTCACACTTATTTCCTGCCGAAATTTAAGATGCATCTTCGCTTTTTTGAATTGTATTAGATTTATAAATAATAACACAAATTTAATATGAAGAAAAAAAATATTTAATTTTCCTACCAAAAAAAGAAAAAATTATTTAATTTAGTATACAAAAAGGAAAATAAAAATAAAAACTAAGAAATGTAGTTGAGTTGAGTCACGGGCAAAGTACTTGGTTTCTTTGCAGCAAAGGTAAAGAAAGAATAAAAAGACTCTCTTTCTCTTTCTCTTTCTCTCTGTCTGAGCCAACTCGGTTCCATACTCGGTGGCGACTCAAAATGGGTCAAGAATCGTTTATCTATAGCTTCGTCGCCAGAGGAACTATGATCCTCGCCGAGTATACCGAATTCACAGGCAATTTCCCGTCTATTGCTGCTCAGTGTCTCCAGAAGCTTCCGTCCTCCAGCAACAGCAAGTTCACTTACAACTGCGATCACCATACCTTCAATTTCCTTGTCGAAGATGGCTACGGTTTGTCACTCTCTCTATCTTCTTCTCTGGAAACGAACAATGTTTTTAGTTTGAAGCCATTAAGGTTTTGATGGATCTAGCTCAGGGTTAGCTGATATGCATCATCTGAAACTTAAGGCATTTTCAGGATCTTCATAGATTGGATTCGCATTACTTGGCGATACAACAGTGTTTTGTGTATTAGTTCCATTGAGATTTGAGCTTAGATTGATTTAACTTTTTTACTGATTTTGTTTGGTTTCCACTTTGTAAATACCAATTAAGCACATATATCTAATCAAAAAAGAATTTTTTCCATCAACAAATTAAGTAAAGTGTTATCTAATCATGAATCTTGATATGTTTTTGTGGAGTTTGTTCTCTTGGGAGATTCAATTAGTAACTAAACATCTCAAAATTCTTTCAGTGTTTGGTAGTTTAGTTTTTATGATGAATACATTACGCGTCTTATTATTGGTGATACCTTTACGTGATGCGGATTGGAGATGTTTGTGTCTTTCTTTCTGTATGTAGTTGTATTTGTTATGGTTTGGAGATGAAACTACACACATGTGTTTCAAAATAATTTGTTATGGTTTGGATTGCATTTCACTTATATATGGTGGCTCTTTGAAATTTCTTATTCAGCATATTGTGTTGTGGCGAAAGATTCTCTTAGCAAGCAAATCTCGATCGCATTTCTGGAGCGTGTGAAAGCTGATTTCAAGAAGAGATATGGAGGTGGAAAAGCAAGTACAGCTATCGCCAAAAGTCTCAACAAGGAGTTCGGGTACTTAGAAAACATTTCAATATTTGAGGAAAATGTTCTATAATATATTGAATACAAGGTAATGGTAAAATTAAAAATATTGCAGGCCGGTGATGAAGGAACACATGAATTATATTGTTGACCATGCAGAGGAGATTGAAAAACTAATAAAAGTCAAGGCTCAGGTTTCAGAAGTTAAAAGTATAATGTTGGAGAATATTGACAAGGTAATGCTCATCATTTGACTCTCTTATGTCTTTCTCCACACTTAAGACAAGCAACAAATCATTCTCCTTTGCTTTACCTTTTACAATGATAAGTCTGCAAAAATCACTGTGCTTTATACACCTCCAATATTGTTGATCCATTTTCAGGCAATCGACAGAGGGGAAAATCTAACAGTTCTTACTGACAAGACCGAGAATCTACGCTCTCAGGTAAAGGCAAACTTGACTCCAAACATTAATTCATAGACTTTCTGTGATAGCCATTTTAATGTATGGTTATTTGTATCTTTTAGGCGCAGGAATACAAGAAACAAGGGACACAGGTGAGGAGGAAATTGTGGTACCAGAACATGAAGATAAAACTGGTGGTTCTTGGGATCTTGCTACTACTTGTTCTCATAATCTGGATATCGGTTTGTCATGGATTTAATTGCACGGATTGAAGACACAACAAATTACTCTACGTGATGGTTAGAGACTTAGAGCTTTTGGCGGAGACAGGCGACAAACAGAGACAAAAGTCTTCAGTAGAGAGATTAGTAAAGAGAGAGAGAGGGGAACAAAATGGTACCATATGTATTGTAAGGTTTTGACTTTGGATGTTGTATTATTATATAAAGTATTTGTGTTCTTTCTTTGGGTGTACCATACTAATTCACATATTCTACGTAGCGTAATTAAAGGCGAGGATATCTTAAAACTTGCATAAAACACATGCTCAAGAGTCACTAGTCAAGGTACTCAAACTAAAATCAGAATATGATCAAATTTGGATTAAAAAAACAAAAACAAAGCGCCCACCGTGGGGCTCGAACCCACGACCACAAGGTTAAGAGCCTTGCGCTCTACCAACTGAGCTAGACGGGCTTTGTGACTAATGATACCAGAAAAACTATATAACAGTAAATATTATTTCTAAACATTTTGCAACACAGCTTTGCATCCCAATTCCCAAGTGAGGAACAAACGTACAAAGGCCAAGACTTTGGGTTGAAGTTGAACTTTACAAGATTACGTTTGAAAAGATGATGAATATCAATCCCCTACTCTTAATGTGGGAAATTTTCAGTGTACAACATATTTATTCAAAGAACACCCTCAATATCTTTCCCAAAAAGTTATGCAATCTGTTTCAGAAAGATTTCAGAACTTAATTGGTTTAAACATCTCTTCTCCAGATTATTTGGCAGCAGTACACAACCTATATGCCCAGTAATAAGTTTTGAAGTTTTAAATCAAAGCAAGCAATCTGTTTCCATACAGAAAACTGATTCATCAGCTTACAATTGTAGCTTCTCGATACTCTTGTTTGAGAACAATTGAGACTTTCATAGATACAATACCATGTTCCACAAAATTTGTGACAGTCACATACCCTTAATACTCAAAGGCCAAAGTTTGAAGCTTGAAAACAATTTGAAGCTTTTGGACTATAAAACCAAAGAAAAATCAGCATAATCAATCTGTCTCAAAAATCAGCATAATCAATCTGTCTCAAAAATCAGCATAATCAATCTGTCTCCAACACATATCTGAATCATTAGGGTTACAGATTTGAAAATTAGCATATGTATGTAAATTTCCAAAGTTTCAAGCTTGATGAAGAATTTGAAGCTTTTAAGTATAAAAATCAAAGCAATATCAGGAAACTCAACCTGTCTCCAATACAAATCTTGATCATCAGGTTACAGATTTGAAAATTCGCATATGAATGTAAATTTTTTAGCTTTTACATACTCAAGAGTCTCACAAAACACCTCAAAAACAGATTTATAAAAATCGAGACTTTCATAGATCCAGAACCAAGTTCCACGAAACTTGTAACAGCTACATACTTTAAAACTCAAAGCAACAAGCAGAATCAAACTAAGACACAACAAAGACAAAACCTTTAAACTTTCAAAGGTCATCTTCACCCCTCAAATACTCTCCAATATCAGCCTGATGAAGCACAACAATACCATTAGGATCCAATTTCCTACAATCCTGTGTACTCTTCGCAGCAATCCCAAACCCTAACGGAACATCAGACATCGAGAACACAACAACACCATCTCCAGGAACAATACTATCAGTAATCCTCCCTAATCCACCTTTCAAGACATGGTTCCCATAAAGAAACGACATCTCCGAAGTGGGTTTAAGCCATACCTTGTGTTTAGCATTCGCCGCCAAGATATTGAGTGACATAATCGTCAGATGGAAACTACCGGCGTGAGTGTATTTCCCGATGCAGGTTCCGAAGGAGACTAGGTTTTTCCTGGAGATGTTTGTGGCTCGCTTCACGAGGGCTTCGCTGACGTAGTAGACTCTGTTTTTCTGGAGGCGGAAGCAGTAGCTGCCGGGTGTAGATTCGGGTCCTTCGTCTGATGGGTTCTCGACGATCTTCTTGAGGTTGTTGCCGACGAATTTGAAGAGCTTCTCGAAGACGACGGTTGTCTCGGTCTCGTCTAAAGGACGCATCTTCGGGGAAGAAAGTGATGAATAATGGAGAAAGAAGAGAAGCTCTCTGTTTCTAAGAGGGATTGTGTTTTTTTAGGGTTTTAGGGATTTAGGACCAAACCTAATGCGGCCGATGAGTTTTGTTATTTCGACTTTGGTCCTTTGTTTTAAAAATATCTATTGTCATTTCAACCTCGAAATTATTATTTTTGTTAAATCCAACCCATGAATAATTCACTTTGAATATTTGGACTTTGGAGGATAACTGAAAGTTATAACAAATTTGATAGTTCATGTAGTTTATTGAAAAGATGTTTAGTTAGAGATTTTTTCATGTGTAAAAATATTATAAGGAAATCATACAATGAATTACTAATATTATAAGGGCAATTGACAAAACAAAAATATATTATTTTAGAAAAAGGTATATATATTTCTAATATAAATAAATACAATTAATTACAAATATTGTATAACGTGTAAGAAAATAATTGTTTTAAATATATATATATACTTCTAAGATTAAGTAAATTATACATTTAATCACTAATACAGTAAAAATATTAAATAAATTATTAAAATTAGTAATTCTAACACAAGAAGGCTTAAATTTTTCTTTTCTTTTTTTTCTCTCTTCAGAATTGGTTTCATATAACGATCTGTGTGATACACAGTTTAATTGATATATGAATCGACAAATACCAATAAAAATCGCTGTGAATGAATATGTATAGATAACGAAAAATACGACGGGTCAAGGTACAACCACGACATGCCATATTGCCATGTGGCTTCAACCCCCACATATAAGTCCACGACATTGCAGGACATAACGATCATAAAATTTGGAGGAAATACAAATATAGAAGAATGGAAGAATTGGACATAGTAATCGTGGGAGGAGGCATTGCTGGTCTTGCAACTTCCCTTGCTCTTCACAGGTTCACTATAATCTCCTCATTTTCTCAATTATAAGGTAATTTAAATTAGAAAACATATACATGAACTATTGACTAACTAAACATACAAATATGATTATAAAGGAAGGGCATAAAGAGCGTTGTGTTGGAGAGATCAGAGTCTGTAAGATCGGAAGGAGCAGCATTTGGTATTCAGACTAACGGCTGGCTTGCTCTTCAACAACTTGGTGTCGCCGATAAGCTAGCTTCGTCTTAAGTCTCTCCCAATTCATCAGTAAGTATATAAATATTTATATTTTAACTAACCTTATCTAGTTATAATGATTTCCGGTATGGTACTAAAACAGGATAAGAGATGTTTTGATCGAGAAAGGTATTAAACGAAGAGAATCGGTTGGACCAGCATCCTATGGAGAAGTAAGAGGTGTACTAAGGAACGACTTGGTTCGAGCTTTGGCTCATGCTCTTCCTCTTGGCACTCTCCGGCTTGGTTGCCATATTTTGTCGGTTAAGCTCGACGAAACAAAATCGTTTCCGATTGTGCACGTTAAAAACGGAGAAGCTATCAAAGCAAAGGCACGTTTAACAACAGTAGATATATTTATTGATCAATTATTGAGTAGTGCCGTAGTGGAATTTTTTAGTATATACTTTATATTAGCCGACAGTGACATTTATGGGTCGTGATCGGTTTTAATGGTTTGTGTTTGTTTGTTTTTCACTGAAAGCAACATGTTTAGCATGAAATGCATGGTCTTATATATTTTGATAATATACTTTTCTTTTAATTTAGGTTTTGATTGGCTGCGATGGGTCAAATTCTGTAGTCTCTAGATTTCTAGGATTAAACCCGACTAAAGACCTCGGTTCGCGGGCCATCAGAGGGTTCACAAATTACCCGGACGACCATGGATTCCGACAAGAGTTTATAAGAATCAAGATGGACAACGTCGTAAGCGGACGACTTCCTATAACTCACAAACTCGTCTTTTGGTTTGTTGTTTTGCGAAATTGTCCCCAAGGTAATTAATAACCCGGTCATGCTACATTTCATACTATACATAGACTTCTATTGTTTTCATATAACGCACTAACGTATTTATAATTTGTTTTATAAATAGACTCAAACTTCTTAAAAAATCAAGAGGATATCGCAAGATTGGCACTAGCATCAGTCCGCGAATTCTCAGAAGAGTGGAAAGAGATGGTGAAGAATTGTGATATGGACTCTTTGTATATCAACCGTTTAAGGTACCGTGCTCCTTGGGATGTTCTGTCTGGAAAATTCCGACGTGGCACCGTGACAGTTGCCGGAGACAGTATGCACCTAATGGGCCCATTCTTAGGACAAGGATGTTCGGCTGCGCTTGAGGACGGTGTTGTTTTGGCTAGATGCTTGTGGAGGAAGTTAAATTTAGGTCAAGACGGTATAATTAATGTATCTTCCTTCTCTTCAAGGATGCAAATAGAAGAAGCAATTGATGAGTACATTAGGGAAAGAAGAGGTAGACTCGTGGGGCTTTCGACACAAACTTATCTTACCGGTAGTTTAATAGCAGCTTCTTCGCCGGTTAGGAAGCTATTGCTTGTAGTTATGTTGATGATTCTGTTTCGTGATCAAATTGGTCATACTCGATATGATTGTGGCAGTCTATAAATTTATCTTATGTACGAACTGTCTAAATTGCGAGAGTTGTGTGCTTCGTGAGATGATTGTATCATGAGGTTGGTTACTCATTGTTCTTGCGAATGTTTCCTGTTTGTTCGCTTCTGATAATTTTTGTTCGATTATTAAAAGAACTATGATATTAGTCTTTCTCACTTGTGAGTTGTGAAAGACAAAAGAAGTCCAATCAAAAACTTATTTAAGAAAATTATGGGCGGTATCATCTGCAAAAAAATATTCTCAAAAACATTTTAATCCAATTAATAATTCTGGATTCAAGTTTTTTGGACCAAAAATAATCAATAATTATTCAAATACATTTTTCGTATATTTTGATGAAGGAAGAGAAGTCCATATCATTTGTGTTACAAAAACCCCACCCTAGTTGATAAAAGACTTAAAGTCTGCATTATAACATAAACAGAACCAAGAAAATGTAGAGAGAAATGTCAAATTATCCAGTAGCCCACTCAAAATGTAGAAGCTGAATCAATGGAGGTGATAGAAAACTTATCTAGAGAAAACCAGAATTGCAAAGGCTCAATTCGAAGATGTTTTTTTTGATGATCCCATCTTTATTCTTATATATATCAAAAGTTTAATAGTATAGAAGATCGATTTTTTTTTTGTCAGTTTAGATTTTTGATATACTAGGAAAAGCCAAAAAGATAAGTATTGAGTCACACTCATTACAACAAGTACACAAATTGATATTGGATGGAACTAGTTGTTTTATCCAAAAGCCGAGTTAATGTAAGTGGCGTCATGGCTTGCGTCAACGGTCAAGTTACTTCATAAACAAAGAGCGCTTGTTTGACTCGCAAAGACCCACCACACTCACGTAAATTGATTGTCTCCCAAGTAATTTAATTGTCTTAATGAAAAGTCTTCGCTGTTCCTCTACTCTATATAAATAAATTAAAAACACTATACTACATGTTACCTATAGACTACAGATATTAAAACAACTACCCAAACAAAACTTTAGATCTGAAAATCTCAGCTTTGAAATGGAGGAAATCGGAATAGTTATCGTCGGCGGCGGAATCGCTGGTCTCGCCACTTCCATTGCTCTTCATAGGTTTGTTATTAATTTATTTTGTAATGAGACTCAAACTTTATGAATTCCATATGTAAATTAATATTTGGTGTGTATATTTTTTTTTTAAAATGTAGGAAAGGAATAAAGAGTGTGGTGTTGGAGAGAGCAGAGAAAGTGAGATCGGAAGGAGCTGGAATCGGAACTCTCTCCAATGGTTGGAGAGCCCTTGATCAGCTTGGCGTTGGTGATCGCCTTCGTCTCAATTCTTCTCTTATTCACAAGTAAGTAATATTATTCTTTTTTAACCATAACTTTATTATTCATTATATGTTTGTTTTAGAATTTTGATTTATGGACCTTTCTTGGATATGAACAGGGCACGGACCATGTTGATTGAGAATGGAAAAAAACGAGAATTCGTTTCAAATATAGTGTAAGTCACAATTTTCCTATCCTTAAAATTGAAGATGATAAATATAAAAACTATAGAGTTAATTTGAGTATTTTGATTTAGTTTTTAATGCAGTTTATTCTATTGATTTGTTGTAATCTTTGTTATTGATTTGAATATTTAATACTTTGAATAAAACAGAGACGAAGCTCGTTGTATTAAAAGGAACGATCTTGTTGAGGCCTTATCCGATGCCCTTCCGAAAGGAACCATCCGGTTCGGTTCTCATATTGTTTCTATTGAGCAGGACAAAACTACGTTGTTTCCGGTTGTTCACTTAGCCAATGGAAATAGCATCAAAGCCAAGGTAAATATCAGTATTGTTTATTTAGACATTAATTGTTCAAAGGCAAATATTACATTTGGCTTTTGCATTTACTGAAGAATTTATTTTTGTATGCTTTCAATAGTATAAAATAAATTATGCAATATAATGTTTTTCTTCTCTCATAGGTCCTGATTGGATGCGATGGTGCCAATTCTATCGTCAGTGATTATTTGCAGTTAAACCCGAAAAAGGCGTTTGCTTGTCGTGCGGTGAGAGGGTTTACTAAGTACCCAAACGGCCATGGATTTCCACAAGAGGTTCTAAGGATAAAGCAAGGAAATGTCTTAATAGGAAGGCTTCCTTTGACGGATAATCAAGTCTTTTGGTTTCTAGTACATATGCAAGACAATAATCACAATGGTAAAGATCAAGAATCGATTGCGAATCTGTGTCGAAAATGGGCCGATGACTTGTCTGAAGATTGGAAAGAAATGGTAAAAATATGCAATGTGGAGTCATTAACACTCACACACTTAAGGTACCGAGCGCCATCGGAAATCATGTTAGGGAAATTTCGTCGTGGGACAGTGACTGTAGCCGGCGATGCGATGCACGTGATGGGTCCGTTCTTGGCACAGGGCGGCTCAGCGGCGCTAGAGGATGCGGTTGTTTTAGCTAGGTGTCTAGCTAGGAAAGTTGGTCCGGACCACGGAGACTTGTTAAAGGATTGTTCGATGAAAAACATTGAAGAAGCTATTGATGAGTATGTGGATGAACGTAGGATGAGATTACTCGGGCTTTCGGTGCAGACTTATTTGACCGGACGTTCGCTACAAACGTCATCAAAGGTTCTGAGGCTAATGTTTATAGCTTTGTTGTTACTTTTGTTTGGTCGTGATCAAATTCGTCATACTAGGTACGACTGTGGCCGTCTCTAGAGATTTGATGGACATTTTGTATTTTTTAGTGTGAGGTTGTGTGCTTTAAACTTTTTTTGTGTGTTTCTTTTTCTTATAACATCCTCCTTTCTCAATATAACAAGAGTTTACATGACCATACATTATATTGCAAATGTGATTTATCAACTATTGCTATGATAACAAATAATTGTAAAACTAAACGTAACTAAAATGCTTTGGTCCTGGTCTTAACGAATATATGTGCCTAGGCCCAAAACCTCTTAGTTGTTTAAATAAAAAACAAAAACGAAACTAAAGAAACGAAATTAGACAATTTTTTCTTACTTTACTCTCAGTCACATATTTGTAATTTATTATGTGTTTCATTTTTGTATATGTTTTTTTCAATTTATTATGGTCGACATTGTGCTATCATCACGATGTGCATTTTAGTGATCAAGACTATTCATTCATTGACTCATGGACTCATTGAATCTCTAGGAGCTCCTACGCTCAATGACCCAAAAAAATGTTAGTGAAGTTGAATTTTGGTTTGGTCTCTCCGCTTCAGTAAATTTAGTCTAAGGGGAATTGAATCGTTTGGTGACCTCGTTTTTGAGAGATTCTAGTTAGGAATCCTACATCTAAAATGAGAAAGAGCCTATATTAGCATCTCAACTCATTGCTGATAAATTTTAATTGGAAGTACATTAATACTTACACATGATATATATTTCAGTAAATTTAAGCGAACAGACACTACGATTTTATTGAGATAAAATGAGCCAAGGAACCAATATCTCGATTCTCGAAGATACGTGTTATGTTTTAAGACTCCCTAAATTTAACTAATTCTCATTATTGATTTCACTATATAGCTGTAACAAATTTTCTTTATGTACTCCTTTAATTTGTAAATGATATTTTCGTTTTTTTGACACCATTAAATAAGATAATTTCCTTGAAACAAATAAATTTGTCCTCATGTCAAATGAGTCATCATATTTTTGTTTATATCCAATATAGGTATGTATCTTACATGTAGTAATGAAAATTGTAAATGAGACTAAAATTGGTCTCAACTTTTAATATTTCATTTTGATGAACTGTATTTCATAAAGATTACCTTTTAAAATTTCTTATTCTTTTTTTTTTTTGACAGCTAAAATTTCTTATTCTTTTNTTTCCATTTACTCAAGAAAACATTTACTACATTTTCCTACATTTAGCTTATTTGACTATTTTAAAAAAACGTTATAAGCTAGACTCGCATAGTTTATGTCAAGCTCTCATCACAGTTATGGCGAATCTAACTCTAGAGCTAAACATCAACTCCGCAAGAAACCTTTTAAATGTCAATCTCATCACTAAAATGAACGTTTTCACTGCCATCACCATCAACGGCGAGAATACTCGAAAGAAACAAAAGGCGAAAACCACGGTTGATCGTTATGGTGGATCTAACCCGACTTGGAATCAAACCATCAAATTTTCCGTGGACGAGAGGTCAGCCCGTGGTGGTCATTCGTCACTTGTCATGAGAGTAATCTCTCGTCGAGTCCTAGGCAACAAAGAAATCGGAAGAGTTAACATCCCGTTACTTGAGCTCTTGAATGCAACCACACCATCATTTAACGGTGATGGTAACGATCATGAGATGAAACTGATGTCGTATCAGGTGAGAACTTCGTCGGGTAAACGGTCAGGTTCTTTGTCTTTCTCGTACCGGTTTAAACCAAATGTTCCAGTGATCACTAACCGGAGTTGTGTAGACTCCGCGGCACCATCTCAAATCGAGCATGCACCTTCGGCTCCACCCGAATTGCCAATTGAGTTTCCTAAGCTGCCTCAGCCGCCGTATCTTTTGAGACATCCTTTCGCCGCCGGTTCTAGCCGTGGTCTTCTTCCAATATCATATGGCGCTGGGATGACCGAGCAAACCGGTCACGCTAATAACTATGCGCAAACCGGTCACGCTAACAACTATGCGCCACCACCGAGACAAGGATATGGACCGTACGGTTATGTGTCGTCGGGATATGGATACGGAAGTCCCTCGTATCAACAACGTAAGGAGATGGGGATTGGGCTTGGATTGGGAGCCGGACTTTTTGGTGGATTAATGGTGGGAGACATTGTGTCTGATGTTGCAAATTGTTATGATCTTTGAATTTTATTTCATTTTGTTATCTCTAAACATTTCCTTTCCCATATTTACATGAACTTATCATAGGGATGTTGTTTTCTAGATCTATAAAACTTTTTGTTGTATGAATCAAATAAATAATGGGAAAGAGTTTAGGTAAAACATGGTAAATGGCAAACAAAATAAAAAATAAAAAATTTGGTGTCAACTGTCAAGTATCAAAATCAACAAAACTCATCATCAAGCAAGGCCAAAACATCCATATCTCAAGTTCCATATATAATAAACAAACTCACCGAACACATTTCTCACAATCCCAAATCAAAACTTGTTGTGTAAATGATCCTTGTGTATATAATCTGAATTTCTCTTGAAACTAAGTCTATATATTTCCGTGTATATAATCCAATACATGCACTTTTGTATATTGTACATGCATCCAAATCTTCAATTTTTAAATTTATCTATAAATTAATGCATTGGATTTTATGTTTTTTTCATTCATGAATGTCAAAAAATTTCTTTCTTTTTTTGACTCACTAATATTTTCTTCCTTTTTTTCAATAATCAGTCAAAATTTCAATAATCACTAATATTTTTTTCCTTTTTTTCAATAATCAGTCAAAATTTATCGATAATTTCTTTTCAGCATTGTCATTAATCAGTTAGTGCCTTAGTGAAATGAAAAATGTTGTTCATCAATGATGGACAATTTGAATTTTTTGTTATTTGATAATGAATCTAATTATAGTAAATCAATAACTGATGCATTTTCCATTTGACATTCAGTTATTGAAAAAGTGAATTTAAAACTTATATACCACATCGTATCAGAGCCTTAATCAAAATTTTTATGGGTCTCCTATGGGTTAACATTATTTTTATGAAAGTAAATTATAATTCTTCCCTAAAAACTTATGTATTTTTTAGTTTCATCAAACTTATCATGATTTCAGATCACGTCTCTCTTTTGTTTTTTGGCGGAAAATAAAAAAATGTTAACCCATAAGAATTTGGATCAAGACTTTGATACCATGATACATTTGATGAGAGTAAATAACACAAAATATTTATATGAAGAAATTATAATAGACTCTCATAAAAATAGTGTTACAACTTACATTCTCTTATATAGAAATTAGGATAAACAGAAATGTAAATAATATATTTCGAAATAATGTTAAATTTCCTAAATTCTAATATTAATATTTATAAATGGTCATTTAACTTTTTCGTACCGGTTCGATGGGACATGTGTTATATTCAGTTAAGGTTACCACCATGCGCCAACTTGGCCTCTACCAAGTCAACATGGATATGGACCTTATGGTTACATGCCGCCTCCGCCTCCACCGCTACCGGGATATGGATACAGAGGTCCGCCACCTCAGCAACCGACGAGGAATGAAACAAGGCAATAATATATTGATGCTATTGTGGATTTAGTTACTGATAATTAGTGCCTTAGTGACAGTTCAAAAATGTTGTTCATCAATAATCTACAATTTAAGGTTTGTGTTGTGGAATGTTTCATGATTTTATGAAGTCTTGCTTATCAAAAAGTATGATGATTAAGAATTTGACTTCATGGCATATTCATTTGAGTTAGCAAAACTTTTTTGTGTTGCACCTTCAAATTTATAAATTTATGATTTTTAACCATCGAAATTATATATTTGAAAAGACTATCTCTACAAGCCAAACCCACTGGGCCACCAATATGGGTTTATCTGCGAAATCTGTGAACCTTAGAAAATCAAAGCCCATATCCACTTTGCTGGAACTTTGCTGGAATGTAGGTTAGACAAAACCTTAAGACGCAGCTACAAGTCTCTTATGTGGCAGATGTCAAAATTAATGAGCACGTATAATTTACCCAAGAGGAGCAAAATAAGATTAGCAGCTTAAATTAATTGTGTTGGATTAAATGAAACTTGCACTATGAATGGCAAAAAAGAGGTTACAATCTAGCAACCACCTCATAAACCCTCATTAATGAGATACTGACTCGTGAACCAATCAAATCTCAAGTTTCGTAGTTTAAATAAGTAGTAAACACCTCCTGATCAAAGCATCACCACCACCAAATATCAAACGCAAAAACCTATTATCAAAAGAACTAGGGAGAAATGACTAATCCCATGATCATGGTTATGCTGTTGTTGTTTCTTGTGATGTCGACTAGAGCAGACGAAGAGCTGATTAAGACAGAGTGTAATCACACAGAATACCAAAACGTATGCCTCTTCTGTCTTGAAGCCGATCCAATCTCCTTCAATATCGACCGTGCTGGACTTGTCAACATCATTATACACTGTCTCGGATCTCAACTTGATGTTCTTATCAAGTAAGTTTCACCATGTACACCATTAATCATTATTGTACAAATAATAATATTTTTAATGTGTTTTCACAAAATTAATATTACTAATATGCTACGAAAATTAACATACTACGAAAAAATGTGAATTAATATTACTTTGCCTGTAAATTTTTACCTCCATAATAATATTAGCATACCACGAAAAAATGTAACGTATTTCTTTTGGTGTAATGTGAATTTTGCTACGGTAAACTTACTTTACAAAGAAAGAAGAGCGTTTTCCAAGTGGAAAATAATACATTTTGCGGTTTATATATTATAGGAACGACTATTGATTTGTTTTTTTGGTTGTAGCACCGTCACGAGTCTAAAGTTGATGAAAGGAGAGGGTGAAGCAAATGAGAATGTTCTGAAAGATTGCGTCACAGGCTTTGCGATTGCACAATTACGACTTCAAGGAGCCAACATCGATTTGATAACCCTTAATTACGATAAAGCGTACGAATTGGTGAAAACTGCGTTAAACTATCCTCGGACTTGCGAAGAAAATCTCCAAAAACTCAAGTTCAAAGATTCATCTGATGTTTATGACGATATCTTGGCATATAGCCAACTCACCTCTGTTGCTAAGACGTTGATCCACCGTCTCTAGATCAATATATATGTCGATCTGGTTATCAAAAATATATTTATGTCGATCGTTTGCTACCACTAATAAAATAAAACTCCATTATGTATGTCACGCGTGATTTAATTTCACTCATCAACAAATAAAATAAAATAAAATAAAATGTTTAGAAAGTTTATTTATTTAATTTAGTAAAAAGAATCTGGAGATAAATCTTCAATCATGTTGAAAAGTATGATTAGGGGGAAAAGAGAAAAAGAAAAAAGAGTATGGTTAGGACTTAGGAGAGTATATACCATATGCATTAACGTACATACACACGATTATCAACATCATTGGAGACACATCAAATAAAACTATATAATAACGAAAGTTATGTTTTGTATATTTGATATTATAATACGAAATTTTACATATTATCTGCATGTATTTTAATAATTATTCTAATTATATTTATCTTTCTTTTTGTTTATGTGGAACTTGTCTTGCGACTTATGTTATGTAATAGTGGGAAACCACTCGGCGTAGACTTGTTATTATCTGTTTTTTTCTTTCTTGGATTGGATTTGATAGACAACATATAACCATGTGACCATGCCCTAGAAATATAGCGTTAGAAATTCACACTCGATTTTGAACTTCAAAGATTTTTTATTTGTTTTTACGTAAGAAATGTTGTCTATTTGGAGTGTTACTTTTTTCATGTAGCAGAAAAACATTTTCGTGTATGATTGGCCTTTTGGATATTTTGAATGTTGTTCTATTTTCTTGGCTATGTGCCCTTTCACACTACCTATTGAAGACAAGTATATTGAATTGTGCAAGCTGTTTTCGATTTATAAAATCGATCGATTGCTTATTACGTGAGCACCATGAACCATAAGTGTTATCACATCAAATTTTTGTAACTAGTATCACTAAATCCTTTGATCAGCAAAATTCTCAGAAGAAAAAAAAATGTCACCGTACGTGTAAGCATTGACTAGCGTTACTTAAATCGATATTATGTTGTCCGTACATATATAATCGGTTTTGACCAAGTTCATTTTACGTCATCGGTTATAGGTAAACCAAATGTTTTTACACGAGAAATTCGTTAACTTGAATCTCATAGATCATATCTAAACTATAGCCCTGCATATGAAAGGCATAATACTAGTATAAATTCCAAGATTCTATTGAGAAATATAAAAGATGTTTAATTAAAACTTACAAGTTGAAGCAAACAAACTCTAATTAATGTTTCTATATGGATTATATATGTATCTGATAAGAATTTGAATCTGAACAAAAAAAAAAAAAG
>Ga0041059_1000682_pt1 | contig 26454 bp, 27 predicted proteins | sample AraColnosormetaG_FD_56232 | JGI IMG/M metagenome (GOLD analysis project Ga0041059, IMG submission 56232) | Arabidopsis roots microbial communities from North Carolina, USA - Col MF nosort | ecosystem: Host-associated > Plants > Roots > Unclassified | place: USA: North Carolina | collected... | reverse complement strand
AAAAAAAAAAAAAAAAACAATTAAGGTGGAACCAACCGAATCAATTTTTTTTTTTTTGTCACAAGAGTGTCCATTTTGTTATATCAACATAAGCCAAAGTTTGAGACAAACAACAGAGCCAAATTCAACTAAACATAAGTGTAAGACTTTTCAAGCCCAACTATGAAGCCCAAGTAGGAAACCGCATCAGGAAGAAAGAAGAATCATTGAAACAGAACCTAAAACACGTGTCATGAAAAGGTTAGGTGCTGAAGACACGTGAGAAGAAGAAGATCGGAGAATCACTGGTCGCCGCCGAAGAAGATTGTCGACTCCATTGAAACCCAGAACGCCGCGATATGCATGTTGAATCCGGTGATAGCAATTGTCAATTCCAAAGCTCTAAAAACAAATCTTCAACTTCATGGAAATTCAACTTCAAAATCTTCCCAATTAAACGTCAACGGTTCACGAACTCAAGCATCATATTCATCAATCTTATGTTGGAGAGAATTGTGTTTAGGCAAAGACGAATCACCTAAAACCACAACACTAACATAGATCGCATAATTTATTCAACAGAAAAAACAAAAAGCGGCAACAGATAGCCGAAACAAAGCCGGACCTCGCCGGAGACAAAGCTGAACCATACCAGAGACAAAACTAGTAAACAAACCGGATGGAGAAACAAAGATCGTGTTCCTCTCTCTGAATAATTGAAGAGAGAGAAGAGAGAGAAATTGATCTTTTCCCCTTCCAACCGAATCAATCTAATATCCGGTTTATTGACATTAGTTCCAAAATCAAAATCAAACCTAGTAAGAAATCCGAAATGCCGGTCAGTTGTGGGCTTTCAGTTTGGGCTGGGCTAATAAAATTAATGAGCCCATAAGCTTTTTCAAAGAGAAGAAAGGAGAAGAGAGAAACCCTAATCTCTATTCTCTCCCAATCTTATATATAATCTCTCTTCTTTCTCTTCTTCTACAACGCCTTTCTCTCATGTCTCTAAATTAGCTACTCTTTCAAAATTTTGCAGCTTAAACGAATCGTAAAGTACTCCTTTGTTGTTTTTTTGGGTCTGTAGTTTTTTTTTTTTTAAAGCAAGTCTCAGCTTCTTTGATTGGGTCAAGATATTCACGATCCAATCAATTTTATGAAAATCATAACTTGCGAAATAGAAATCGGCAGTATCACTCGCCTGGATCTGATTATAATCATGATTATCCAGGCCCTTAATCTACTGGCACAATCTTTTGAAATTAGATTTTGTTGTTGTTGTTTTGGGCAAACGCACTCTGTCCCAAGACCATTAATTCCATGTTTTGGTGCAATTTCTTCGTTTGCTAAATTGATCTGTACTCCAATTTTAATCATGTCCTCGGGATTATTCTCTGTGATCCCTATATGGGCACATGATTGGTTTACTATACTTTGATTCTTTCGATACCAAATAGTTTTACATAAATCGTTTTTTAGGAGTTAGTTTGTTATTTGAATTGATATGTTTATATCTTTGCAGAAGAATAAATCTTATCTGGTGTACGATTTATGTGATACAGTCACCAAGGACGGTAATTGTTTTCGGATTTAGGTTTAATGAACGGCTTAGGATTAAACTTGAAACATCTAATGAATCTTTGAATAGATTATGTGAGAACATGCCTTGAAGAACATTTGATTTTGACCTTTCGAACGAATAACTTATATATCCAAAAAAATTACTCAATTCGTATATCCCGTAATTTCCCAATCTGAAGATTATAACCAAAATCAAGAGGCACGTATCTAAGACTAAATGTGTCATAACTCACTGAAATTGTTGTTGAAGAAGAACAGAAGATACTGATGATGATGGATAAAAAAACAAAAAGAAGATACTAATGATGGAAGTCCTTCAGTTGATGAACATAATACTGAATTATTGATGATGAAAGTCCTTCAATTAGACGTTTGGCTTTCTATCATTTAGGCCCATATATTCCGGGTATGAAGCCGGATCCTATAGCCCGTTGGTATTTGAACGGGTCAAGTACGGATCAGATACTATGACATATTGCCACGGGTTTGGCGCTTTTTAGAAAGATAAGAGATGCATTAGTCGGGACTCGGGCGGTATCTTCGGCGCTATAATTTTAATTGGGCTTTTAATGGGCCTGAATCTTTTGGGCATATTATCCATTTATGTTTGGAAGGTGCATCAACCTTTTTTGAAAGTATACATGCAGTATAGTATTCATCGCATTCTTGTTTTTTTATTTTTTTTCCCTGTTGTCTATTTGAAGTCGTTAATTTTTTTCAGTTTAACTGGTTTTTATTATGAACTACATTGAGAATTTAGAAGAAAGAGTGCTTCATGTATTAAACCAATTGATGATATATTCTAGGGAAAAAACCTCACTAACCAAAAACTTAATTAAATAAACAAACCCACTTGAAACCAATTAATATTACATATATTAAAACATTCGTCAATGTTTTTCGGTATATTGAAGAAAGGGATTAAAATCTTCAAGATTCGCATGGACTAAGGAGTGTAAATTAATGAAACGTAAATGCTGCTTCATTGATTAACTTCTGCAAAGATGTCACAAATTCATATGACACCTAAAGATTATCGTTCATACTATACAAAAGTAAATATCGATTTACAAAGATTGCAGAAACTAAACCATACAAGAACAACTGAAATCATGTACAATCTTCAATATTCTTCATGGTTGTACGTAACTACTCTTATCAAACTAACTCTTCTTCATTGATTCTTCTCTAAATATCGATTTACAAGATTCCAGAAACTAAACAATCCATGAACAACTAAATCAAATCCTCAAAAGACATCCAAATTTCAACACAGAAACTATCCAAAGTAACGCAAATCTGAAATGAGCCAAGAAACAACTTTTTACAACGATCTTTAAGTCAAATCAGCACCTGAATTTGATATCGAGTCCATGCTTGCCATGAACACACCCAGGTTTCAACTGCGAATACGAATACTTCTTCTTCTTCAACGTAACGTTTTTCCAGAATGTTCTCTTTCCCGTTTTCCTAATCCTCTGAATCTTTACCAGCTCATGATCATCATCGAGATCATCATAGTAGTCAAAGTCATCTTCTTCATCAGTATCATAACCATCGCGATTGATACCATCTTTAACAGAATAACGTGAATCTTCACAAAGAGAGACCATCCTCGAGCAAATACAACCTCCGTCGACGCGATCACCAGAAGTAACCGGAGATGAAACAGAGTACGACGAATCTTTCGTGGAAGTGACAGTATCGGAGAGAGTCTCGAAGTTGAAGGTGAGGGAAGTGAGTGACTTGAAAGTCTCGAGGTCGAGAATCGCCATTTTTTGTTTTCTTGCTTCTTTTGTGATTTTTGATTTTTCACTCACAGAGGAAGAATAAGAAGTTTGTTACAATTTATAGTTTCGAGTTCAACAACATGCAAAAATAGACAAGGAAGAGATATTGGCCGTTTTGTATCTTCTTGTTAGACATGCGTGCTGTTTGTACTACGTGAACAAAAACGTCATGTAGTTTGTAGGTAGAATCGCATAACGGAATGTAGTTTAAAGAAAGCAAAACCTTCTCATGTAGTGTTTGTTCTTCATATGCTTTGGATTGGAGAATCGGATTTATGGGTTTAACACAAGAAAATCAAATAATTCCGACTTTAGTTTACAACTTTTTTGTATTATTACACTGACATTGACATATATCGTTGTACTCAATTAGAAACTTAAAAAGTGCAAAAATGAACGATCCTTGGATTGAACATAATTTGGGATTTTTCACCACTGAAAAAAATCCATTTATAAGCCATTTAAGTTTTAAGATTAGATACGTAGCACTTTGAATGAGAGTCTTATATATTAAGATGCTTGATTTTTAATTAGGTAATTTTATCTGGTGGTTTTTCGAAAATATCTTGCCATACCAACATACTGTAATTAGAGATGTACTAGAGTTAGCTCATCCCACTTGTAGTTTTGTGAAAAAGGAGCTAACCAAGTAGCTGAGGTATTTGCTAAATCTGCAAGAAGTCACTTCACTAACTACATATCGTTTAGTAGTCATAGTAGTTTAAACTTATATAACCCCTTTAATATAATGACATGGTTTGACGAAAAATAACCAAATAAATCACTAATAGTAACAAAGGAAGTAAGAAAAAAATCATCAGCAATAATTGACATGGTTTATCAAACTTATGTAACATCTTTAATATTATATAAAGTGAAATGACTTGTCGACGCAACTTATATATTAAGGTTCATTAATAATAAGATAAAACTTTAGTGTTTTATTACATTCTTTGACATTCGTCATTGACTAAATTTTTTAAAACCACACTTGACATGAATGTTACATAACAAATGAAGCCAGAGTACTGACAAATAAATATTCAATCACAAGATAATGTCAACTATCAAGTTGTTTTGACATTCTCATGGCCGTGTTTGAAAGTCGCCGCATGAAGCGCTGACCAAACCCAAAGAAGAACTAAATCCAAAAGCAGATCTTCCAACGTCAAACTCCACCAAAGTATTTTCCATCTGATGTATTCCTATCATCACCGCCTGCGCCGCCGCATCTCCTCCGTTGACAAAAGCCAAGCAAGCCACGTCATCGCTGACCTTCTTCATCGCGTTTGCGGGAGACAATTTCCAAATCACACCATTAGCTAGCTCTAGATCGATCCTAGGCACTTGGAAATTTGTCGTCGTCGAAAGACAAAACTCAAAGGGTGTCGTGCTACTGACACGTGGAATACCCGATGTGGCTTGTGAGAATGCTTCGATAAAGACTCTGTATATGTCGCTTCGTAACATAGTGAAAGGGAATATGGTGCTTAGAGTAACGCCTCCATCACCGTTGCGGTCAAAAGCAAAAGCGTTTGGGGCAAACAAGATCCTATTCCCGTTAACGGAAATACCCTTGAGTCCCAAGAAATAGTTGTTGAGTTTTCTAGGGTTTGTAATCAATCGAGTGTAAGAGAGCATAGATCTTGCATCAATGTTTCTGAGCTTGTACGGACCTCCACCAAAGTAAATAGCACCTTTTTTCAAAGGGTTTTCATCAGAAGGAAGACACAACGCAAACTTCTTCTCGAGTCCGAGTCTAGGTCGAGTCAGCTGGTTCCAAGTGGCGAGAGCCGTAGGTGCAAGCCCCGCAAGGCCGAAAACACCGGGAGGGAAGTCTACAAGGAACGGTTGGGGGATGCATAGGTAATAAACGTTGTTGATCGTGACCGAAGGAGATATAGGTTTTAGAGAAGAGATGGATAAATCTCCATAGGTGAATTGGTCAGAGTTACATATACGTTGGAATGGCTCAAAAGCGGTTGCTTGGCAAGCACATACTCCATTGATGATTTTGTTGCTGGGAAGAGAGCATTGGTGAGGAGTGAATCTACGAGTTAGAGCACATACGGGGGAGCCACAAGGGACGATGGGACGAGGGAGACCATCGTTGCATTTACGGACAAGATAGGGACCGCCGATGTGAATGAAAAACTCTTGGTTTGTGTTGAGTGTGAAGGTGAAGATAGGCAAGATTGTGTTCTTAGAGACGGTTGATACTAAGGCTTTAGGTGGATAGTAATTAGCCGAGACGTAACTATAAGTAAAAAACAAAATGAGACAGAGGACAAGAAGACTCTTTTCCATCTTTTGCGTGTTTGTGTTTAAGATTGTTGGAAAGTTTTAAGATATGGATATAATTACTAGGAGAATTAAGAACGTATATATAGCTAATTAGAGTTGACATTTTAACATATAGACATCACACACGTTAATATGTACGAACTTGTACACACAATAATACGGTCCGACCAGAACAACTAGATATATATATTTTAAAAGATTACTATATGTATATCAAGTTGACATAGGAGGGCCAACCATTTAGGCAAAGCCAGTCCTATATGTATGTCAAGTTGATAGATAAATTTAAAAACTACTGATGGATGTAGATGGTCATAGACTCAAAAGACTTATACGTTAATAAGAAAAAGAAAAAACTTCAACTAGCATCACTACTTGTGGTTTTATATGTTTGTTGACAATTAATATTATATATATAGATATATTGAAATAAATAAATAGCAATAGTTTGAATATGGAATGTGATAATCACTGATTTGAAAGTTTTCTAGGATATGATAACCATGTGCGCATTTTTGGTCAAATTCGAATGACATATCTTTGCTAATATGCGTATAAATGGTTAAATTATTGTTTGAGAATATTTTGAATGGAACATATTTGTAATCAACCGTATTAAAAATAGATCATGCATGTCGAAAGCTAGAGAAAAAGTCTGGTTTAAAGACGTAGAATTAGAATTGGTCTTAGTATACTAAAACCGGACTAAACCAACACTAGATTTATGTAGCTCATAGACATTTCCTTTAAGACCCCGTTTATAGCAACCACAATGCTTAAGAGGATTCACTCTCTTAACTAAACCAAACTGCTTCTATTTCATCAGCAACAACGACGCCCTTTAACCCCAAACGTTGAAGTATCCACTTGTGATGGTTTTCCTAGTACCATGTCCGTTACCATTTCCGCTGTTGCTAGAGCCTAAACGATTTCAAGAAACCGTGAATCATGATTGGGTTCTTGAGAAAGGTGTTAGAGGATTAGAATGAATGTTACTTACCATGGAAAGTCCACCTCCTTCATGCCCAGCTGCTAAGTACATGTTTTGTAATCCGGGCACGGATCCTATCACTGGCTTCCCGTCAGGCACTATGATCAGTTAAAAGAAAAGTTCAGGTTTTGTGAACATTCCAAAGGCCGGCTTCAAGTACTTTTGGTTTGGAGCATTAGATGCAAGAAGCTTACTGTAAGGGCGCAACCCGACTCTCACTTTCCTGTTACGGATGAAATCTTCGAGGGAAATATCACGTAACTTAGGAAAGAATTCTGCAGCACGCTCCCATATGCAACGGATGATAAACTCATCAGCTTCAGTGTCGAACCCGACAAACTCACGGCTGCTCCCTGAAATTAGAGATGGCTAAATGAAGATAAGAGATATATTGTGTGTGACTGATAAATATGTTAAGCACACATAATAAGAAGAACATGGATTTTAGTGGACATAGATTGATGAAATTACCAAGAACAAGGTTTCCTGATGTGTCCATTGTGGCTGTCATGGAAATAGATAGCATCCGTTCATCGACATCCAATCCTGAAACTGAAGCACTTTGATGATTCGAGTAACCAGCCTCCATTATCCCATGATTTAAGTGGAATGAATCAAAGTTCTCTACCACAAGCAGATGCCCCTGCAAGGCAAAGTTGGATACTGCAATTTAAAAAAATACCAAAGCAGTCCATTTCAAGAAGCTTGCAAAGGATCTTCACGACAAATAAAGATATACTTGCTGCTCTTAAACAATAATATCCTCAAGAACTTGGCTTGCCAGAATTTTGACACCTCGTGATGACAAAGATACACTTCAATATAGAGATTTAAAACGAGGGAATATAAATTGGGCAATCAGACGAGACTTCAAACCTTTCTTGGCTTCACCGGAACGTCCAGCGGAATGTTGCAGTCTTTAAGCAATTCATGCATCAGAGATCCACTCCAGCAACCAGCAGCTACTATAGTAGCCTTCTTACCATACAAGTTGCGTTTCAAAGTCTTAACGCCAGCAACCACCTTGCTATCCCCATCAGACCTGAATAGAAATACTATTAATAAAACTCTAGTAGAAGAAAGATTAGTAGCGTCCACTGAAGATTTACATAGATTTGGATGAATTTGTTTTTGTGTTTCAGCCTCTTAATTTAAGGTAACAAAATTAGGACACAGCCATGGTTTTTAGTATACAGATATGTATGTTATATCGATGCCTAGATTGGAGAATGCATTTTTAATTTTTGGTTCAGAAAAGTTCTGATTCAGCTACAAAGATTACCAACCTTATTAAACCTGTAACTGGTTCATTATAGAACTCGGCATATCTGCCTGCTGTTGCAAACGCTCTATTACCCTGAGTAACTCAAATAAAACTAAGTAAACCACAAAAGAAAAGTGTCAGATGAGACATTCAACTATCAAATAAATACATAAAAAGCAACCTTCTCGATATAAGCAACCGCACGATGGGCGTCCAACTGTGAATCATCAGGAAGAAATGCAGCACCAGTATTATCATTTACAAGTATCGCAGGCTCCTTTAACAACAACTCAGCACTAGACAAATATTCAGTTCTTAACCCAGCTTCAGATAGCTCATGAACCTTTTGCTTCAGAGCAACACATTCCTCAGTGGTCCTACCAATGAGCAAGCTTCCTACAAGTGACAACAATACACTGAACTATATCATCTATTTTCGTTGACAAACAGAACGTAACTAATGGTGTATATATCATCTATTTTCGTTGACAACAATACACTGAACTATTATTTTTGTTGAACACGACGAAAATGACATTGCCAAAAGAACCTAACTAATAGTGTATAGAACCCAATAGACTAAAGTGAAGAAAGAATCAACACAAGATCATGATCAACAAAGTCGCTCAAAGAGCTCCAAATTCTATACAAACGTAAAGTGGGTAGTCAGTAAAAACCTGTCTTTTTCCAGCCAAGCAACTCTTCAGGATCAAGACCATCATCAGTCAAGCTCTCTGCAAGCTTGTGCCAGAGTTCATGGCTCCTCAAGGTCAAGTCCCACACATCACTGCCTGGTTTCTTGTGTGTCATCCATATATATCCCTGCCCTGAAATCCAAAAACCACAAATTTCAAGTTAAGTCAACTTCATTCACTTCAAGAGTCCAGCTTTATTTGCAGAATCCATAGGTAATGTACTAATGTCAATCGTCAGATCCAATTTGTAAGAGAAGGGTTGAGAATTACCGGCACCGGTGGCGCCGGAGCAAGGTACGGCTTTATCGACAACAGCAACAGATAGATCCGACCCGGTAAGGAATTGGCGGGCTATGGTTAACCCAATGATCCCACCACCTACAACAACAACATCGAAGGAGCTACGAGAAGCTGTGACACGTAGTGACAGAGAAGCTCCATGTTGGGTTCTCTTGGTGGAGCTCCGAGATGAAAATGGGTAGCTCAGTGGTGTTAAAAAGGTGGGTGATTGAAGGAAAATGGAAACCATTGGAGAAGAAGGTTTTTGGTATCGTAAAGGTTTGAACTTTCAAAAGTCAACGTAAGAATTAGCAAAGTATTACACTTCAGTTTTATTATGTGCCAATTACTATCTCAGTGCTTCTTCACATTTCCACCTACTAATCATCTTCTTGTAATATGGAGTTAATCATCCAAGTAGGAACATGAATCCAAGTTCCTCAGACATGAATCTAATATGATATCCGATCCCGGTTTTTTTCGGATATCCGATCCGTTTCTACAAGACTCAGGTCTGTCTGTGCCTTGGCAGTAGAATCAAGAATCTTCTTAGTATTACAAAGACGATTGATGTCTTCTCACCAAGTTCTATTACAAAATCAAGCCTTACAGCATAACATTATATTGATGGTAGATTAAACACTACGCATAAACAACAAACACCTCATCTGTGATCTTCAAGCTTCTACTGTGTTATACCAACACTATGATCTTCTGAAATGATGGGAGTGGCATTGCAGTTTTGCTACAATCAGGCCCGAAAAGCTCAGAATCGTTATCTTGCTAAACTACTTACTAAGATTGCAAAAAGAGCGAGGAGAATCCCTCTGCTTGTTACAAAGATGGATCGCTGTGATCCGGAGAAGTTTACCCTCTGTGCTTGATCTCTGCAAAAATAACAAGACACAGGTCAGTGACTGAGAAAGCCAACCTAAAAGCTAATTCCTTTTCTAGACTTACTTTTGTAATGGTGAGAGCCGACCACAATATATAGAGTTTTTAGGAACGGAATTCTCAGATGAGTCAATGTCAATCTCTGGATTAACCACACTCAAGTATAGTTCTTGGCCAAGATACCATGAGGCTAGATTGTCTATTCGAAGGTTCCACATGCCAGCATTGTCCAAAGAAACCAAGACGGCCGTCCATGCACCAGGAAACACCTGTAAACAAATTAGCCGTTTAAAACCACATAGAAACACATGTAACATTTCGGTTTCAGGTGTTAAGTCATAAAACCTGCGTAGTAGATCGAGCAACTGCATCACCCTTGTTGTATGTGCTTCTGCTATTTTCTGTCCACAGACCAAAGTCCATCCTTCAAGACAAACATCATTCTTTAACTTTACAATCACATTGTCCATTATCTTTCAACGTCTGGTCATGTAAATGGATCTAATATAACTAATGGAACCTTACCCAACAACAAAAAATGCATAACCATCCAAGTGGTAGCTCTTAACAGTGGTGTCACTATTTTGAAATATGATTTCCACGAATCCCTTGAACGTGCCGTTTATGACTGAGGTATCAACCCTGGGATGCCTATTCATTGGCCTTTTTGGGAAATCCAACTTGTATACCCCTGAGATGTTGTATTGCTGAGCAAGCTTTAGGGGTGTTGCAGGAGGTAAGTATGATATACCATTAAGAGTTGCACGCAATCGTCCCTCTATCATCTCTGGTGGTCGGTTGACAATCACATACACATCAGTTACTGTAATCTGGCCATATTTGAAAGATCCCTGCGGGTTTGGACGGGCAGCTCCAGATGACAAATTCAACCTACCAAACAGCATTTTCCCATCAGCAACAAGTAAATATTGCAGTTTTGAATAGAAATAGAAAAGGGGTACCATTCTAGCCAAGATATTTCCTAGTATGAAACATAACTATACATAGTCGTTAACAACCTTAAGGATCGTGCTTGGTTCATTGAGAAAAATGTGTCCAACTCAATAGGAGGATCAGGGAGTGGACCTGAAGCGGGTCCTTGGGAATTAGAGTAGCGCAAGACAGCGACTCCACTAGCTTTGATGGATGTAGCAAACCTTGGGCTGGCAACAATGTAGTAGTCATTACTACCAGACTGATCCATAGTGACCAGAAATGAGAAAGATTGACCCACATGTATATCCATATTCGTATAATTCTGCTGAATTGTGTATGACCCTTCTGTCTCAACAAGAAGCAGGTTATGATTCTGTATTCTGAAATTCAAGCTGGTCGCAATGCCACTATTGTGAACACGAAAACGATATGTTCGTCCTAGTAAATATGAAGATATGAATGTTTTCAGAGACGAGAGAAGATTCAAACTATAAACAAAGTGAAGATTCAACAAAAAGAGATGTTATTATAAGATACCTGGTTCAACGTTTATGGTCCCAAAAGGACTACCATTAGAAGCAAAAGGTCCAAATCCATTGATGACAATACCATCCGGAGGTCGAAGGCCGTTCTTACTCTCAACATCCTTCCTCAGCTTCTGATTCCACAGAAGTGTTTCAGATGTTAAAACAAGCATAGCAAAAGAGACAGGACAGAAAACAATAAAGAAAGGTTTAAGGCTATATGTAAAAACCTTATGGCTCTTAGTATACCAATCACTGATAAAGAGAGTAACATCACCATCAGGAAGAGCGAAAGGAACCGGAATGATAGCGCGATTATTGACAATAATCCCTCCATAACCACCAGAAGCTCTTTGAAAATTTGTAGAAGGAAAATAAAAGAAACTACCAATCTGATCTTTAACTTGAAACTCATAAGTCCAATTCCAACCAGAAGGAATTGGACAATTAGTTCCCAAAACACCATCTTGCCATGAGTTTTTCCTATGTTGGATTCCATTCCTGCATATCACCACCATTACAAACAACATAGTTTTAGTTACAAATTCAATTATACAGATACATTGAATTGAACTTAATAATAGACATTATTACCATGTAAGAAGCAATGGCTCATCAAGATTATTCTTCACATTCATAACAACATTCCAATTCGTAGTTACGTTTAGAATCGGACCAGGAAATTGCCCATTTATCCCAATTACCTAGAAATCGAATTTCAAAAATCGAAACTTTGAGATTGGAAATAGATGATTAATGCAGAAGATTTTTGAAACCTGTTGACGAGTGCCGAGAGGAGAAGCAGAGAGGTAAGAGACAGTCCAATCGAAGAAGACGTAGGGATCGGCGGCTAGGGCTCCGGTAACCGACAAGAAAACGACCAAGGAGGTGCACCATAAGGGAGGTGGAAAGCACCGCATTGGATCTCTCACTCTCTGTCTGAGTAGAGCAGTGAGTGAAAATGGAGAAAACCATGTGCAGAGAGATTTGGGAAAGCTTTAAACCGCGTCTTCTGAATGTGAATACAGCAGAGGCGCCAAAAGAGAACATACTTGCTGGGTCCTACTTCTTCAGAATTTCAGAGAAATTATCAAAATGTCCATAAACTTGGAGAAATTATTCAATTTAACCCCATACGTTTTATTTTGAAGTCACAATTTGAATGTTTTATGACTAAAAGAGTCAACATTCTTCATCCCAACGTTACCCCTTATACTTTTACTTGTAGCTCAAATTTTCTTTTTGTCACATTGTTCATATTAGGACAAAGTAAAATGAGTTTTTTTTTGTGGAAAAATATCATTAAAATCTTTAATTTATTGAAAACTTTGATTTAAATCCTCAATAAGTTTCACCTTTGCGACACCGCGAGTGTATTATTCCGTAGTTGGATTGGATGTATGTCAATATTCGTTGATGACATTTCAATTTTAATATAGTTTTTACACCCAAAAAATACAAAGGAGCAAAATAATTAATAACATCATTCATATAAAGTTCTTAAGAATATATAATTTCACAGTAAAACAATTTTATTCTATAGAGGAATCTGACGTAGAATCATCGAGTAAACTTCCATTGTGGCTATCAGGAGATCCGATAGGCTTATTCAGATGAAGAGGTTGCTTTAGAGTCCAATACATTATACTCGCCGTCAATGTCAGCATCATCTTCTGATTCACCTGTTCATATATATATTTACACACATAAAAACCAAATCTTTCACTATAGTGTTTTCTATTGGTTTTGTATAAAAGTTACCTCGATTATATCTTCAGGGAGTAAGAAAATGGAGCAACCAAGTTTCCTGGCTATGCTAATCACATAAGTTGCATTCATCTTTTTCTCTTCATCTGTATATTAACAAGTGTCCTTATTAAATTATCAAACATGAACAAATATAGAAACATATGAATATAAACAGTTATAGTTACCTGTAACTCCGTTTGTAACAAGACTCCAGTTTACGGATCTTGGCTGCACTGAACTCAGCAGCTCCAAGAAAAATACCCCATCGGATAAGCTCTTGTCCTGTCAAATTCAAAACTTTCTTCGTTACTCACGCAAGCCCGGTTCGAAAGATAACACCGGAGAGTATTATACCAGCTGTAGAGTACTTACCCTGAAACTGTACATGCGTGTTTTGCATCCGTTGTTTCTCACTTTAGCATTTGCCCATTCCAATATATCAGCGTCTGTTATCTCTTTGCCGTTTGAATGTAGTCTCAAGTTCTTAAGAAGTTGCAGGATGTTGTATCTCATCAATTGCCATAAGTATGCTGGAAGATGGTTTCAAAACAACTCATTATTAAAGTTGGTGATTCATAAAAACACACAATTATAGAGTTGAGAAATTTTTACCTAGTATGAGTTTCTTGTTTCCTTGAACAATGTCATTTCCAGCAATGTTAACCAAAGAGAACTTGAGCTGCTTCCCTAATTTCACAACTTGATTACAGTTTTCTACTTTCTTGAATGGCAATTTGATTGGAGGCTTGCTTGATACTTTCCAATTAACAATGCCTGGAGACACTTTGTCTAGTGTCTGCAATAGTATCCACCTGATGAAAAACATATACTCAATGTTTAAAATACGTTCCACACTGTATTAGCCATTTCTTATACTCAATGCAGAAATACTAACCCATCTCTGAGATCTTCAAACACGTTGTTTATGTATACTGAACCATCAAAGCTGTTAATCCAAAACCGGAATGCTTTTTCTTCTCTTGAAATTTGAATGTCATCAGCTAGATTTTCAAGAAAAGATATCTGTTTCGTTTGTGTTGAAAGTCCGTTCCTGCGGGAAAGAAAGAAAACATAGTTCTGATCTGTTAGACCCACACTAAAAATGTTCCCTTTTACATGAACTGTTTTTAATATTGAAGTGTATTTCACCTGTGCTGGAATATATGTGCTACAAAAGCAAGATTAAGATTTGGAGAACCCTCAACAATATCTTTCGCCGTCAAGTATCTCCTACATCCCATTTTGTCTGCATGTTCGAGAACAAGTTTTGCTCTCTCAAATGAGCTTTTAACTGCTAAATGTGATGGATTCTTGTGCTCTGGTGCCAGGACATTTAATAGATTAGTGTAAGCTTCCGCATCCTACAAAAAACCATGTCATAAGCCACATAAAAAGAGTCTATCACTAGAAACATTTGGTCAAACCAACCACTAGAGAACTCATAACTTGATATCAGAGACTTTTGGATACCTTAACATCAGAAGAGAAGTTTGTGACGGTTTTCTTGTATTCAGTTTTTCTCAACTGAAAATTCATCCATCTCAATAAGATCTTCTCAGGTGGTAAACTCATTAGCTCTTCCACATCCTGTTAATCCCAAAAGTTATAACAAAGTCAAAATTTTAATTAAAAAATCTGTCCTTTTAATGTTTCACTTAACCAACAGGAATCTAGACAATGAGTGAGTAGTATGTACCTTGCTATCACCGACCAACTCCACCAGCTGGGGAGTTTTCTTCAAGTTTAGGTCTGCTAGCAATTGTATCTAGACAGAACAATCACAATGAAAATTATTCACACATTCATCATTAGCAAAAACAAATAGCAGTATCTAGACATTATAGCCTCACCTTAATGATTTGAGAGATCACACCGAGCACAAGATGACGCTGCAATTAGAGAAACAGAGAAATCTTAGTCATAACCATCACCAAAATTTCAAGATTACTGATGACAAAGTCACTTGATTCACATACCCTTCCTTCAATGATATCTTGTGTTCCTATATTAACCACAGTACACCCAATAGCCTTGGCAGAGTTAAGACAAAGCGTATGATTTTCATTTCTCTCCCATGGATTAAGCATACTCTTAGTATTAATCGCTCGTTCATCGATTGTTCCAGGAACCGCCACATTTATAAGCTTACTACATCACACCAGAAACAAATTCAGAATCTCTATCATCAAAGTAAAAACAATTCAATAATCTGAGGGGAGAAGCTTACCAAAGCAAAACACCATCTTTTGCAACTTCGAATAGATCATTCGAAGACGGATTAATCGGAAGGCACTTGTTTAGAAACTCATCTCCAGAGAGATAATTATTGATATGAGCAACATAAGAAGATTTCTCAGAATCACTAATAGTATGCAACAAAGTTGTTGTAGCTGCTTTAAGAAACGCAGATGAGTTTTTAACACCGCTTCCGATTATTGCGTTTACATGCGCTTGAAGATTCAGATAAATCTGCAAATCAAATCAAATTGCAATTTTCATCACCAGAAACACAAAGATCTGTAGATTTTTTAGAGAGACGATGATACTAACCCTTAAGTAAAACTCGAAATCGACTTCATCATTCAAATTCGGATGAAAATTTTGGATCAAAGTCGCTCGTTCTTCGTTGCTTAGATTCTGATCTCCAACTACTTTTGATTTCCCCATCCTTGACGCGAGGTCTGATACTGTTAGCTTCCCGCTCTCTCTCTTCATGCTCGTGAACTATAGAATTTGGAAATTGACAGAATCAGATCGAAAATTTCAATGAGAAACAAACGAAATATCAAAAAGCTTATGGAGATTTTCTTCAATTTCAATGGATCTGACGTACGTACGTGAGATTTCAAACTCCGAAGCTCCACTTGCGTGAATTGGTTCTGTAACCATGGATCCGATACCAAAATCCCGACGAATCCTGACATTTTTCTCTACTCCGAATCTCCGATCGATCTCTTAAGCGAACTTGAAGAAGAAGAAGAAGTAGAGAAGCTCTAAAGCAGAGCTGGCAGTGAAAGAAAAAATTCAAATTTATGACGAAACTACCCCTTTTAGCTTTTTCGATTTTAAATTTCGCAATCAACTTTTTTATTAGTGTTGGCAATAAAACTGTGACCTGTGGAGGGGTCCATGACTCCGTATTGTCGTTTGAGATTTTGTGAATTTCCGATTCTACCCTTTACCTTTAATGACTTCTCGTGACATTCGAGAGGGTAAATAGGGTATTTATGAAGTTACGGCTAATAAACTAGTTGGAGCTGAATGTAACGGTCGTTTTGAGTAATTTGGTTATTCATCCTATAAGGTGGATTCATTTTAAAAGTTCAAACTTTATTGACTTAAAGTTTTTGAACAAAAAAAGATGACTAGTTTTTCTCAATATTTGTTTCTTACTATTTTTCTGTTAATTAGTTTTTATATGAAAAGCCCAAACAAAATTTGATGTAAAACTTATTTATAACTAAAAAAGAAGAGCCAAAAATAGCATTTAAATAAGAGACATATCCTAAATAACCTAGATATTTAGTTATTTTCATTAAAATTTAACATATTTTTGCAAAGTTTAGCCAAAATTTAGTAAAATTAAACTAATTTTTATTTAAATTGAACAATTTTTTAGTGTTTTCTCCCAAAAATCGAGCCTATCTGAACTGTAGATTTATAAAATCCTAACAAATAATAAATTCTCTTAACCGAATTATCTGAATCCAAATAAATATGAATCGAATCCAAACCGTAATTCCAATGTTTAGGCCTAGATAGTCGTATGTCTTTTTGGCCTAATCAACGCATTCTCATATTTCGAACCGCAGATTAACGTTTAGTTCATGTATAAAATGGTCACATGTGAAGTTGATGTATAAAACGGCTATAATTTAAAAGTTGGAGTATTAAATGACATGTTTTCCATTTCGATTATGGTGAAACGACGTCGTTTGGGAACTAACGAAGACTAGTTAATAGTTGTTATCGGGTCTATTAACGCCAAATAACATCGGGTAGATTTTAGTGTGGTTAATAATTAAGTTTATATGAAATGACCGATCAATAATTTTTACATGTATTAAATACCCATATACGAATTTCACGTATTAAATAACTATATTTTAAAAGTTCGCATATTAAACGAACATTTTTCATCTAAAATATTTCACTTGACAAATATTTTTCGTGTCAATATTTTTCGATCAAAGCATTCTGAAGTAATTGCAATGCTTTGATCTACACACATAAAACTCGTTGACAAATCTCCATTATGTTTTAGAAAATTGAGTCAGCAAAAAGTGCATGAGTTGTAGTTAAAGGTTGATCCGATTATACTACAAAATATAACTTTATTGCTCATCTTATTCTACTCTTAAGTCTATAACTATTAATAATCATGTATAAACCACTGTTATAGGTAACGTCTATAATGTTATAAGCATGGACAAAATATTTGATAGCAATAGTGTACTAAAAAGCTACTCCTAAAAGAGGATTAGGAAATAAAGCATGTGCCAGACATAGTGAATGAGAAAGAAAGAGAGATTTTGTAATAATTGAGAAAATATGAAGCAATCCTTTGCCATGCCTACTTTATCTATAGCTTCCTCACTTCAATTAAATTAAATTATATTTGTAATTAAGCGATTATGTTTATATATATACACATTTATACATTGTTTCTCATTTTACCATTTGATAAAAATATTGATATAAATAAATTGAGATCTTTATATGGCATTATAAATAGGATCGCTCAACTTTGTCTAAGTAGGCAATGAACTTAATAAGAATCATAAAACACCATTATATCATTTGGACCCCTCCATGCTTCCTCCACATGGTTGCTGATCTCAACTAGGAAGATTTCCATAATTGAAACCTGATTTTGTGTATCAAACTAAGAATATTAATGATAAAAACTGTAGTTTAATAACTTTTAACAAAAAAAAAAAAAGCTTAATAGGTTTTATCCTTTTGTGCCATTTACCTAGCTTAAAGCTGCAAGTTAAGTAGTGTTATAAAAATAACCAATATTGATAACCGGTATTATTTGACAAACCAATCAATCATTACAAACTTATTATGTAAAGAATTCTTGAAATGGTTTGTTTTTGTTGTAATTTGGGTATATTATTTTGAGATAAAATTTTAAACTTTACATAATAAGCACCAAGCCTTCTTAGCTCAGTGGTAGAGCGCGTGGCTTTTAACCACGTGGTCGTGGGTTCGATCCCCACAGACGGCGCATATATTTCCTAAATTTTTGTCGAATTATTTTTTTCCAATTTATCCCCGTCGTCTTCTTCGATTCTTTATCTTTTTTTCCTTTGCATAAACCCAAAACCTCAAACTTTTTGAATCCGAAACGAGAAAACAAACTATGTTACAGTCCATTCATCTTCGTTTTTCCTCCACACCATCACCTTCTAAAAGAGAATCTCTCATAATTCCATCGGTTATTTGCTCATTTCCTTTCACCTCTTCTTCGTTCCGTCCAAAGCAAACCCAGAAACTGAAGCGTCTGGTTCAATTTTGCGCTCCTTACGAGGTCGGAGGTGGATACACCGATGAAGAATTGTTCGAAAGATACGGAACTCAGCAAAATCAAACTAATGTCAAAGATAAATTAGATCCAGCTGAGTATGAAGCTTTGCTTAAAGGAGGCGAACAAGTGACTTCCGTTCTTGAAGAAATGATTACCCTCGTATGTATTTTGAGTTATCTTTCATCAAAACTTGCTTTTGTTTCGTTTCTCTAAGCTTGGCATTTCGTCGAACAACTTATAGGCATTAAGCTTTATGTTACATGTAATCGTTACTTACTCGTTAGTACGTATTTCTACGTTTCCATAGAGTTATGTTTTCATCTGGGCTTGCTTTAGTGTTGTTTTTTGTAAGCTAGGCTTTTCGTCGAACAACTTAACGGCGTTAGGCTTAGTAGTTTTTGGGGCATATTGTTCACTTTTTAATACATAGAATCGTTACTTGTTTATTAAGGGAATTATTGGTTCCGTAATGGCTTGATATGTCTCTGATGTGTAGTTGGAAGATATGAAGATGAATGAAGCATCTGAGAATGTTGCTGTAGAATTGGCTGCACAAGGAGTTATAGGGAAAAGGGTTGATGAAATGGAATCAGGGTTTATGATGGCTCTTGATTACATGATCCAACTTGCAGACAAAGACCAAGACGAGAAGGTAAACCAATTCTGCATTTTCCCTCTGAATGTACACAAAAATATTTCTAGAATTGACTTGAGTTTTGCTACATAGAACGACCAGGATAGCTAGAATTGCTTTTGCAATGTAGTGTAGCAAATATTACATGTTCTCTGGATTTTATGGCTGTTGTTAGTCTTGCCATTAGTTCTGTAGCATAAGCTGGGACAAAGGATTAAAGAATTTTTGTTTTGGATTCAGAGAAAGTCTTTACTAGAGGTCGTCAAGGAGACTGTCTTATCTCATCTCACCAAGAAATGCCCTCCTCATGTGAGTAATATTAAGATTAGTTTCTTCTTACTTTCTAAATTTTTCATTAGCTTCATTTCATGTTTTTAATTTTGTGTAAGTGTTGCTCCATATTTAGGTCCAGGTGATTGGTTTACTCTGTAGAACCCCGAAAAAGGAAAGTAGACATGAGCTTCTGCGTAGGGTGGCTGCAGGTGGTGGGGCTTTTGAAAGTGAGAACGGTACTAAACTTCATATACCCGGAGCAAATCTGAATGACATAGCTAATCAAGCTGATGACTTGCTAGAGGTACTTGTGTTTGTTTAAGTATAGATATCAATCTGTATTTGAGATAGTTTGAGAATGTGAACAAGTCTGAGGATTTTTGCAGACTATGGAAACAAGGCCAGCTATTCCGGATCGAAAACTACTAGCGAGGCTTGTTTTGATTAGAGAGGAAGCCCGGAACATGATGGGAGGAGGTATACTTGATGAAAGAAATGACCGAGGTTTCACTACTCTTCCTGAATCAGAGGTTTGTGTGACAAACTATTATGTCCATGATGCTGTGTTTGTGAACATTTTTTAAACATTGAGATACAGTGACTTGTTGCTTGATCGTCAAACAGGTGAATTTCTTAGCCAAATTGGTAGCTTTGAAACCTGGAAAGACTGTGCAGCAGATGATCCAGAATGTAATGCAAGGGAAAGATGAAGGCGCAGATAATCTTAGCAAAGAAGACGATTCTTCTACCGAAGGAAGAAAACCAAGTGGATTAAATGGAAGGGTAAGTATGATCAAGTGACACATTGTTTTGTTAAAAGAGAAGACTTTTTCAGTAGGCTCTGAACCAAAGATATGTCTTCTTTTCTTACTTGGCCTACTTGATGCGATCTCAGGGAAGCGTTACAGGAAGAAAACCGTTACCAGTAAGACCAGGAATGTTTCTAGAAACTGTCACAAAGGTATGTTTCCAACATTCCTCGATCCCCTATGTTCAACAGATGATAGTAATAGAGAACATTGACCACTTTTTTATGTGATGTTTAAATCCAATCTTGATAGGTACTGGGAAGTATATACTCGGGTAATGCCTCCGGGATAACAGCACAACATCTAGAATGGGTAAGTTCCTCATAACACCAAAACATTTGCAACCAAAGTCTCGTTTCTTTGCATTCATCATAGTTTATTTCTGTTCACAGGTTCACCAAAAAACCCTCCAAGTTCTTGAAGAAATCGCTTATTAGTAATATCTTTTGTTACATCAAGAAAGACTCGCAGGTAGAGATTGCGTCCTGAAATAATCTTGATCGGTATATAATTTGTAATTTGGTTGGTTGATATGACATATAATGTCTCTCTACTAAACTATGCACATCCATTAAACCTCAAAAGTTACATGTGACGTAAAATAAAATTGGAAAGGGATAGAAGAAAAAAAAGAATAATGGTAGTGATATTAACATATCTTTAAACCCATTCGAAACGGATGGGAAAAAATAAAATCGTAACTTTTGTCCTATGTGTACCATTCAGAGTTACACAATGATAACAAACTAAAATATTTGATGACACAGTATATAACAAAGATTAAAATATTCGAGTAACCAATTTTAATTGATTTCTTTCCAACGGTTTAATAGAGGAGACATGCGAACGAGACACGAGTCCTATAGGGTAGTAAATGAAAAGTGATTAGTAGGGGCATATTCACGTAAATAAATCAAAAAGTAAGGGTAAAAATCCACGGACGTGAGAGCAATTGTTATATCCATTTGAAATCCTCGTCAGGTTACACGAAACGATTCCGCTTCTCCGCTTCCTTCATAAATATCTCACTCATCGTCTCTAGATTGTTCTTTCACACGCAATTTTCATTTCTCTCTTAACCGTAAACGAATCTCTCTTCTCAAAGTTTTATTTTCTCTCTGCGATGGCTCAAGAAGATGTTACTGCTGTTGCTACTAACGGTGCTGGTCCGGTGGAGACGCATCTTGTCTTCACTGAGTTCAAGCAGATGTTGCTCGTTGAAGCTCAAAAGGTCGGTGACGCTGTTACTTTCTACAAATCTGCTTTTGGTGCGATCGAGTCTGGTCATTCTCTTTACCCTAAGCGTAAGCTTGACCAAGAGCTTCCTCATGTTCTCTCTTCTGAGCTTAATCTCGCTGGCTCTTCCTTCGTTGTTTGCGACGTTTCCTCTCTCCCTGGTTTTTCTACGTAAGTCTCTCTCTCTCGTTTTGGTGTTTAGCTTCTAGATCTCCATGTTTTCTGTTTTTTTTTTAGGTTTTTGTTCGTTTAGTGTTTGATTTCGTTTTAGATCTGGTTTTAGGTTGTTTTATTAGAAGAAATCTGGAGAATAAATCATGTTTAGAAGTTATTCCTCTCCCTTAAACACGATTTTTTTGTTCGTTTTAGATCTGGATTTAGGTTTTTGAAATGAATAGTTTTTGGAAACTTTTATAACGCTTAAAAAACTATTTTAAGTGGATGATTGTGCCTTTTCTTAAATACGATTACTGTTTACTTATGTGGTTTTGTTTCTTTTTTAAATCGTTAAACAGTGCGAAATCGGAAGGTTCGGGAGTGACTTTTCTTCTCGGAACTAAGGATGCTGAAGCCGCCGTTGCGAAAGCTGTTGACGCCGGAGCTGTGAAAGTGGAGGTTACGGAGGCAGAAGTTGAACTGGGATTCAAAGGAAAAGTTACGGATCCTTTTGGTGTCACTTGGATCTTCGCGGAGAAGAAGACCGTGATCACCGACGAGAACAAAGAGGTTTAGAATCTGTCGTCGGATCTAATTCTTCGTCGGTTTCTGAACAAAAAAAACTATCTATTATCCTAGGTTTATGCTTTTATTTTGTCTTTTGTGGAATCCGGTAATCAGTAAACCGGATCGAGTAGGCTAATGACTTTCGGATTCTAATTTCACCCCTTTTGACAAACTCTAATCTTGGTGAAATTGCATATTAATCTCGGGCTATATTATGTTTTGTTGATGATTTCGCTTCTCTATCTATCTTCTATAATCGTTCTGTGTTTAATCTGTGTTCTTTGTCATTTTTGTTGGTTTAGTACTAAGGGTATAATCGTCTATTTGGAATGAAAATGAAATGGTTAGTGATTAGATAAGACGGAATTAAGAATATTTGTTGTTTTGGTGTCAGAGTGTTGAATACTGTGTCAGAGGTAGTGAAACCATAAACCTCTGTATTTGTGCTTTGTGGTTTCTCTCTATCGCTTATTGGTTACATATTTTTCGAAATTGCCCTTCCGTGTTTGGGCCTTGTGTAGTTTTCGATTGGTCCTCTTTCTTTTCTTTTGACCAGTTTTTGGGGTTAACCCATAAACGCCATTTGGCAGAAAATACGATTTATTAATAACATCCGATATTTAGAATAGGAGTAATAAAAAACATAAACACACGTATACAGAGTCTTTTAACAAGTTGGGGCGTTGGCTAGACCACACTGTTTGGGGAGAGCAGAAGCGAGTTCAGGATCAACACCGAAAGAACCGAGCCATGGAGAGTTCTTGTAACCACAAAGACATGCAAAATCAGCGTGTTGCAGAGCGGTGCAGCAAGGCTGTGATGGGCTCGTCGGATTCTCCTTGCTAACCGCTGGTTTGCACTCATTCAACTCATCCTGGCTCATGCCGCAGAGATCTATCGCTACTGATGTATCGACCAACATAGCCATTATCACGATCATCGCCATCATAACCATAGCTGCTTTCTTGCTCGCCATATTATTATCCTCCTCTCTCTTTTTCTATATGTTTGTTTGTGTTTGTGGTGTTGAAATGAATGTGCATGAGAAGGTGTATATATATCAAGTTTTAGAGAAACCCGTGAACCAGATTGGATTGCTCCATATAGTCACGGGGATGTGTTTTTCCACTTTACTTTTGGGAGAGGGTCTTTTGTCATAGAATCATAAGCTTTCGGATTCTTATCAATTATCAAGTATCGATTACACAATTTCCAGTCCACAAATCTTTTACTACAAATGGAAAAAGAAAATTCAACTTGCACATTGTATTTGTATATAAAATTCTCTTTTAATCGAAAAAAAACACATTAATAAACATCCGCAAAATACTGGGCCTGATATGAGCCCAAGTAAGAGTACTCTAAGAAGTTTCACAAATTACGAAAATAAAACAGTTAGCGAGTATTACTGTTAAGTGTCAACAACAGTTAGCTACTTTAACCACAAAACAAATGAGAACATCAGTTAGTATATAAACGGGACAAAATATAGAACGAAGAATAAATCCAAATCTCTAGATTCTCAATTTTTTTGCTGTTCTATTTTCAAATAAATGTTTTATTTTCTTTGAGAATTTCAGTCCTATTAGTGTAATTAGTGATAAACTCATAAGCATGGCACATACGAGATGATTATTTGGTCTACGAAATGGTTTAGTGGATTTAATATATGTATTTTTATAGTTGATACTTTTTCACCATCTAATCGTTTTTCAACTACAATTACTGTTTTTACCGGCGATCACTGTTTTACCGAAACCTAAAAAGTAAAAACTGTATAGTGGCAATCATTATTTTACCTAATTCACAATTATCTTCTTTTTGTTAAAGAGATTTTAGGAAAAGCAAATTAGGCCTTGGCCAACGAAGGTTAGAAATAGAAAGACTATAACAAATGACCAATTTTAAAGGTATATGAGCCAATGGAAAAGAATAGAAAAAGGAGGAGTTCATTCTTCATAGTCAAAACCATCAAAATTTCATTTGCAATTAGATTGAGATCTATTGTTCATGATGAATTTGATGCAACAACAGCATTTTCATGACTTTGTTTTCTCTATTTTCATACTATTTTTTGGTGAACTTTTTGTGACGTTTTTATGATAAGTATTTTTGATTTTATAGGTTTAGATCATTGATATTATTTTGTGAAGTGTGAACCATAGCTATGCGATAATCTCGGTATGAATCTAAGCGAATCCATTAAAATATCCTTATATTTAATTAGAATATTCCATTAAACATGGTAAATAATAAACAAACAAAGGAAAACACCATAATGCTTAACAAGTTGGGGCGTTGGTTAGGTCACACTCTTTAGGGAGACTAGAAGCGAGCTTGGGATCTACACCAAAAGAACCGAGCCACGGAGAGTTTTTGTAGCCACAAAGACAAGTGTAGTCAGCATGTTTCAGAGCGTTACAACAAAGTAACGATGGGCTCGTCGGGTTATTCTTGCTCACCGCTGGTAAGCATTCATTCAACTCTGCCTGAGTCATGCCACAAAGGTCAATCGCCACTGACCTCTCAACGACTAAACTAGCCATCACCATTACAATCACCATAATTGCCACCTTCTTGCTTGTCATTTTATCCTCTTTATTTTTTATATATTTGTTGTGTTTGTGGTGTTAAAATGAATGTGCATGCAATGGTGTATTTATTATTAAGTTTTGGAGCAAACCCGTGAACTAGATTGGATTTTCTTTCTTCACTTTTGGGATAGGGTATTGGTCACTTGGATTCTTATTATTGCTGCTCTTTTTTGTTTTTTTTTGGTATTTATCAATTATCCACAATCTCCAGCCCACAAATCTTTTACTACAAAATGGAAGAAGAAAATTCCAGAGTAATACAACTGGCACATTGTGTAAATTTTCTTGATATTGATAAACATATGTTGCTTCTTACAAATATTTGTGGATTAATGGCAAGTAATTTGTATGCCACTATAACCAAGAAAAAAATACAACAGTTATTTGTATGTCACTTGCTGATTATTTGTCACTTTTTTTTTCCGGTTAAAATTTAATTTAAATTTATAACATAATATTATATTTACTTTTAAAAACTAATTTAAAATAAAATATATCTCTATAAATAGTAAACAATCAAACAGAAAATTAATAAAACTAGTCATGAATTATTGTTTTTGTCTAAATCTTATTATCCGTACTTGCGAGTATCTAAATTACGTTATTTGTTATTTACTTGATAACGATGAATCTTGTCTAAGGCGGATACAAAACCAAGTAATGGATGCAGGGCAACATATATTTATTAATGTCATAGACCCTAATTACAACTTATATATAACTTTTTTCAACTAATACACTTTATAACTACAAATATTCTTCTTATTTATATAGGTAAACTAATCAACATTTGCAAATACTTTTTTCCAAAAATAACATATATGAAAAAGGCATTTGCAATTACTGGGCCTGATTTTAGCCCATGAAGGATTTGTGCTTTTCTAGTGTTTCGATGCTTTTTAAGAGCTTCCCAAACTAGAATATCATGTAACTCTCTCCTTGTTCATTACCCATCAATTCCAGATTTTTGAAATTAAAAGGAGCTTAAAAAGCTTATTGCACATTTCAGATTTGCTCGCAAATAAATGCTAAGGAAAAAATAAAAAATTTGAAGTTGAAAAATAAGAGGGAAAAAAGGTTTAGCATGTCTTATTTTATTTCTGGATATTTCAACTTATTTTATCTATTGAAATTCATTTTGGATGCTATTGTCAGTTTTATAAGAACTCAATAACCAGACAAATCTGTATAACTAAAATATTTTCCAGATAAAGTTGATTTAATTTTAGATTTGAGTTTGTTTTGGTCAAAGTATTTATGATCGTAAACAACTTAAACCTAATATAAAATCTAAAGACCTTAAATCCAGATTTTACTTGGGTTACCAAAACCTGAATAAACCCAACCCAAAACTTATTCTGGCCACTATTAGCTACGTTTTCTTTATTGGCAACAAAAGTTAGCTACTTTAACCACAAAACTAATGAGAATATCAATTAGTATATAAATGGGACAAAACATAGAAGGAAAAAAATAAAAAGAGAACGAGAACGAGAATCTCTCTCAATGACTCGAGTGTCGAGACTATTCGGAATAAAAGAAGCATACAAAGTTTACTGCAGTTTTCAGACTTACTCACAAATGGTAAAGTTAAAAAGAAAGTAATATGAAGTTGAAAAAATAGATGAAAATTCATTTCCAAAAAAAAAAAAAGAAGATGAAAAATAAC
>Ga0041059_1000681_pt1 | contig 26455 bp, 20 predicted proteins | sample AraColnosormetaG_FD_56232 | JGI IMG/M metagenome (GOLD analysis project Ga0041059, IMG submission 56232) | Arabidopsis roots microbial communities from North Carolina, USA - Col MF nosort | ecosystem: Host-associated > Plants > Roots > Unclassified | place: USA: North Carolina | collected... | reverse complement strand
ATATATATATATATATATTATGTTAATTCAGACTATTCAGTCAATGTAAAGTAAGAATAAACAATGACATGTTTTGTTTGATGCTTTAGAAATGACACCGCCGTGTCAATGGGATGGGCTGTGGGTGTTGATGCTAGATCGGACGGATGTATTGGGGTGGTGTGACGGTGGTAGCGATATTTTAATGCATTGTAATTGATTAATTCTGAGTTTTTTAACTAAACATATATTTGTGAACATGTGTGGGACAAAAAAAAAAGTAATTAATTTATTGTGATTAGTGGTTTGACTCGTCATCACAATTAGAACAATGGTTTGGCCGTTTGGGAGTTATGAGTTATATGACCATTTGAATATTCTGTCCAGAAGAACCACAACGATCACTGAAGAGGGACTCGACGACGCCTACAAGCCAAAATGACCTTCATGATTTTATGGTTTAGGGTTGATGTATATTGCATTGTCGACTTCTGTTATATATTCCGCTATATTATACATCTTTTTACTCATATGGAGTATTTTATGCATATATGTATTCATTGCGTGAATTAGACAAACAGCTTATGAAGTAATTTTGGAAAGTATATAGGTCTAGTAAGCTACATATTTGGCATGACCAATTGGAAGCCAGTATGTTTGAAAAATGGCAACCAAGACTAACCCATTCGATAACTGGTTTAGAAAAAGACTTAACTTCTGACGTGTTTGGAACACAAATCAATGCAATCAAAGGCCCAAAGTGTTTGCCCCTTATCTTTGTCTAAAATTCTGAGGTGCTTTGACCCGAATTAGTGCCACAACTGAACCATGACACAGAAACTCGTTAGTATTCCCAAGCATTGAAGAACAATAGACAACTTCGAATTAAACTAGAACTCTTTTAAGTTTTAACCAACAGAAGATAGTACAAAGTTCTAAAGAACACTGGTGAAAATCAATAACAAGGGGACAGAGCGGTTTTTCCTAATCAAAACTACAAGAAAGTAACCCCAAACATTTTATAATCTAAAGAAGTTGATTCCACTCATTTCAAGTTCCAAATTAGAACAGCCAAATGAAAAATCCATCACCAGATTTTACCGATTTCAGAATAAACGCAGAGAAGCAGACGCAGAAACCACATAGCAGCAATTGTGATTTGAGTAAACAACTGTTTTTATGCTCCTCCCTCTTCCTTCTCCTCCCGTTCTCTGTTCCATTGCTCAATCCTTGCCCTCCTCTCCTCACTTCCTTCCCTCCCGCCACCCGGGCTCCCTCCTCGTTTAGGGCTTGCTTGTCTCCTACCCCTTGAACCGTCCCTCTCTTGCCTCTCCGACCTCTCACTGCTCCTTTTTCCACTTCCATGACGGTAAAACTCGCGATCTCTGTCCCGATGACTGAATTCCCTGTGAGAAGGATCACGTCGGTCATTATCTCTCTTGTTCCTGGGGCTAATACTCCTGCTTCTGCTCCTGCTTCTACTTCCTCTGCGGTATGATCGCCGATATCTCCCAAAGAGTTTTCTCCTTAGTTCCCTCGAAACAAGCTTCACATGCATGAAATTACAGTACCCACCACGGTTGCAGTTGTTTTCTTCATACTGCCTACACGTGGCTTCGCGGAAATCCGTCACAGGAGAGAAATCAGCAATGATGGGACGTCCTGAATAGAACCTACCTTGCAGAGCCTGCAAAGCAGCTGCAGCCTGATCCTCTTCCTTAAACTGAACATATACGTTGCCAATCATGTGGTCAGCAAGGTTGTCACAAATGTTGAGGCTCTCTATCTCGCCAAACTTTCCAAGCTCCTCAAAAAGATCCTCAAAGAAATCCTCAAAGTGCTCCTGAATCTTACGCGGGTCGAGTGGTTGGCCCTGAGCGTCAACACCAGGGGTAATCATGTCAGGCCTTTGGTACATGTTTGAAAGAAGGAGTGTTGGGGAGATGGTAGGACGGTTGTGAAGACGCGAGCACCGGTCACCATGACGGCAAGCGCCAATCTTGAAGTAGAAAGGGCAATTCACTCTGTCTTTCTCAGTACCAAAGATTGAAGCCAAATGCTCCGCCATGGCAGAATTTCCACCCTGAGTTTAAGAAATCAGTCATTGAACAAGATATTTAGCAACATATAGACATAAATTGAAAAGAGATTGGTAGATATCAAAAACATCAACAAGAAACTAAATTATGTTACGAAAGCGAAAAGATTGAGCAACTATTGAAGATAAAAGGCAGAGATCTTAGTCAGCTATTGAATTCAATGGAAAAAAGAACAAAGAATCACACATAGATATAACCAAATAACCAGAGACATATGGATATAAAATCGGAAACAGAGCAATACAAAAGAAAAGCAGAGATAGAGAAACACACAAAGGAGCCAAATAAACACAGAGACGAAGCAGTGCTCCAAAATAGAGCTGGGAGGCACAGAGACCGAGCCGTAATAGATCACAAAAGCGAAGAAAGAGAGAGAGAAAGCGTACAGAATGTTACAGAGATGAGTGGGATTGAGAGATCTGAGGGTGAGTGGTCGCCGCCGGTGGAAGGAATTACCGACGAGGAGCTGCCGTCTCACTCGCCGATGGATGATCTAGGGTTTGCTTTGTTCGCGAGTTGGGGGAGAAAGACAGAGAGACAGAGAATGGGATCTCCTGACATAAGGATTTATATTTTTAATCCGATAAAAAAGATAATAATAATGGAAACTAGAATCCGGTTTGGTCTAGAATGGAAACCAAGCGGTTTTGGTTCTTGACCGGTTTATACGATCGGTATAAGCTAGGTGTAGTTAATTGAACCGGTTAATTACTTATCCGATCGGTATAAGCTTGATCATATGATGATTGTGTTCGTCTCAAGTCTCAACTCAACACAGACCTAATAGCACTTCATCAAAAACCAAATTACTTAACAATGAGAGAATTAGTCAAAATCAAAACAACTTTAAACTTTTTAAAGAAACCAAAAACATAGATTCCAGATATACAAACGATATAAAGTCAGCTAGTATTATAACATGTGAATGGGACACTTCTATACATAATCTCTCTCTATCGAGAACAGAGACCAAGAATCTCGAGAGAATCCACTTTGGTCATACATGAGACGCTTAACTTAGACAGAAGCACCTCACTCGGATCTCTATATAATGCTACACTGCCTCTCTCATGAGTCTCTACGGAAATCTTTTATTGCTAAACCAACTCAAGACTCTAAGAGAGATTACATCTTCATGCTGCTCAACAATGGCTCACCAGATGCCAGCCTGTCTATAGGACTGCAAAGGGTAGCTGTGAAACGGATAAGCTCTAGCCATATGGACCGGCTTTACGGCTGCAGGTATTGCCCAACTTAACTCTCTTCTTGGAGGTGGAGGTGGAGGTGGCATATTCCTCCTTCTGTCCACTTCTATCAGTGTGCACATCTCCTGGATTACCTCTGTCACCATAATGAAAACATCCAATTATTTTTAATCAACCGCTAAAATCAATAGCAGCACATCTCTTCGTTCAGGCCACTACCTAATTCCAAACTCAATATGTGCACAGGGTAAGAACCTAACATGAGCTGGAGCTACAGTACCACATATTCCTAGCGCTAACATTATAGAAACACTACATCTCACTTGATCAAATGACTGCAATAATACCAGAGGAAAAAATAGAGTTTGAACAGCAAACCTTTTAATAGCTTAGTTGTAACTCCAAACTCCAACCACCAATCTCTCCTGCTGCCTACTTTCGCATTCTGAAACGTAGCAGCTAGGTGCACAGTGGCTGTTGCAATAACATGGGGTTTGTACTGCAAGCATAGTGTGGTTCGAATCCTACACACAATGCATAATAAGATTCAAACTCAATGTAGGGGAAAAATCGGGCAGATATTATTAACAAGGGTCTTTACCAGTCATGCACAAAATTCCATGCAGCTGTTGCAAGGTCAGGCCAAGCGTTCAGTCTATTCAAAGCCGCAGCCAGAGGTTTGTAGGGAAGTTCAATGTCTAAATGGAAAGCACTTGTGCTCAGCAGAAGACTTTCCCCGGACAAAATAATTTCTTTAAATTCATGATAACACTCCTACAGGCAGAGCAACATGTAATAAATTAGCAAAATGCACAGTGCGAATTTACCAATACATAGATGTATGTATACACTTACAGTTTGATGGATTCTAATTGAGGCAGAAGGATCCCACTCATAAATTATTTCATAAGACGCTACAACGACACTGGACAGTTGACATGGCTCATCTTCAGCTTTGCAAGCGAGGAACAGACTGGAAGTCGCTATTGTCTGCAAAATCACCGAGTGAGAAACCGAAGTGGAAATATTTAGCAGCAATCATATACACTTCTAATTAACCAGGAAGACTGAATAACTATTAAATAACCACTTTTGACTTGTTTTCATCAACATTATATTGCTCATAACCCAAATTTTGTAAGAAGAATCAATATATCTGTTGCAGACTATTCAATCATTAATATTTACATGTCAGCTCCAATGAACGCAATTGATGAACCATATGAATACTAAAGCATTCTTACCTGCCAGTCATTTTTTGCATGAGATTGGCGCATGTAAAACCTGTGGCACATCACCATTGCACATGATATTGTAACCTGGGACCTGAAGCAATGAGATTGTCAAAAACCTTTAACATGAACAAGGTCAATGTTATGATATCTCGGGCAGCAACTAATAGCTAGACATCACTTTCACCGAAACCAGCATTTATAAACTTTTCCGACACACGTGAGTAATGCAGAAGACAAAAATACACCAGTACCTATGATTAGATGATTCAAAAAAGTAGGCCGGAGAGAGACGTGCACTTGCTCAGAAAACTAAGAACATCAGTTGGTAAAGGTAGGAACACAGCTGAGGGTTTTGATAACCCAGCAGAGAATTACAAATACAAAGACATATAGATCAGAAGGTCATGTCTAAACAGGTGAACAGCTCCCAAGCAAATTCACAACAGATGCAAATCCTCCCATTGCCGATGAGAAGTGACAAGTGAGTCAATATATGATGCATGGACACCAAATTCTGACTATTATTACATAATTCTTCCATTCACGAGATATAAATGTAGACAAAATCGAGAATCTATAGTTGGAGAACCTCCAGACCACCTCCCACAGTGGCCCTACGACAAAATTCAACAGTTAGGCTATCCATTGTCATGCATTAGGCACCCTCTTTAGCTAAAAAAACGTACCAAGAAATATCAGAAGACAAGGAGACGTCATAAGTAGATTTTCTAGCAAACAACCAAAGAACAAACACTATTTCTTCCTAGATGACAAAACAACAAAGTAATACTATGGTGAGCTTACACATGAAGCTTCATGCCAAGTCTTTGCAGGAAGGTGCAATACGAAGACCGTAAAAACGACTCCTTCACAAGATCAATCCCATCTTTTCTGGATGGAGAGAAACGCTCAATCTCTTCCCTGCTGAAATACCACTTGGAGGTTTCGCATTGAGGGGATTCAAACAACGATACGTTTCTCGCCTCCGCTTCAAAATGTTGTCTAGACCGCTTTCTCGGATGCTCCTCTCCCATTGTAAATCTTCTTCCGCCAAACAATTAACCAAAAAAGTTTCAATCTTTGAACTAACAAGACAAGTCCCAATTTAGCTGCAGATTTTGCTGACAAATATCTGCAAATAGCAAACACAGATTCATTGTTAAATAGCTTTGGGACATAATACGACACAAATCTGATCTCAGCTTCACATATATATTTTTTGACCCATTATCGCAACATCAAGAAATTTCCAACAGATTCTATCAAATCACGAAATATTAAAATCGAGGAGGCGATTAAATTAAATTCACGAAATCTGCAGAAAACAGATCGAATAATTACGAAACGTGAAGGAGGTAAAGGATTAGAGGAGCCGATTGATTCAAGAGATGAGATCAGAGGACAACGAAATCGACTCTAACAAAGGAAGGATTAACGAAATTGGATAGCAAAATTTGAGATTTCACTAACCCAAATTTTGCTTGGTGAGGGAAAAGCTCTTTGAAACTTGAAAATTTTCTCTGCTGCTTTATGTTTGTCTGAAACTTGGGGAAAAGATCTATTGCGGTGTTGCGACCTAAAAAAGATAAATATCTAACTCTATTTATAAAATGGATATGGGCTTTGACTTTATGATTGTAAGCAATTCATCATATTCGATAATGGATATGGGCTTCGAATTAATATATAGTGTCGTTTTTTATGTGGTTGAGATTGAAATGATCAAACTACATAGAAATAGTCTTAACATTATTTGAACTTTTGCAGAAAATAACACTTTAACCAATATATTAGCATTTAGCAATTTGAATCATTGTTAAATTTTTTATTTTCATAAAGCTATAATCTGATAGAGATTACCAAAATTGGATATATATTAATATTTATTTGAATTTTGGCTTCGATTTAAGAACCGTACGTTAAGCTAAAGTTGATGAACTAAACTAAAACATGTATTCCTTTGAATTCATCGATCAGTCAATATCATTATCATACTAGCATGGAGAAAGACTGTTTTTAAACTCATCATATTATCCATTTTGTGTTTAATAAAAACCAATCAAAAATCGACAAGTGAGCTACTCTAGTACTCTCTTTAATTAGTCTTTATTGGGGTTCATATGTCTATTTTCTGTTTTCAAACTTATATATAAGAAAATATTTCGTACATAAAACATATTAAAACCAATCAAAAATCGACAAGTGAAGTACTCTTTTATTATAGACCACTGAAATGTATATAGAAACTTTAGCATGCACGAGAATTCTCATCTTCGTTATCTTTTCCGTCTAAAAACTTAACCATGCAATACTCTAGTCTCTTCACAACTTCCTCCGGCAGGGACATTTGAACTCTGATGGCATCATTATCGCTCGCCACGGGTAAAAATAAACAGTAGATATCACTCGTCAAAGGACCCATATACATTGGCTTTCCTCCTCCCAAGTCCAACTCCTCTAATCCCAATTTCGCCCATTGTGAAATGACCAAACTGCACGAGACGTCCGTTTTCACCGTTTTATCCTCCAGTAAATCTATCGTTGATCTTACATATTCGTCGGTAATTCTTGATTTTGCCTCTTGTATCGATTTTACAGCGTGGTAAATATTACCATTGACTAGGTCTTGTACCTTGCTCTCGGCGCAAGCTAGTACGAATCCATTACCGTAATACCCTTGGGGAAGTTCTGGAGTTAGTCGTTTTCTCATATTGACTGAGAATAAGAGTTTGACCAGCATGGTCATTGGTAAATCTAGAGATTGAGCCCACGAGCGCCAAGTGTTAGCCGCTAGTGCCTCGAACGTGGTGCATTTTAGCGAAGGAGCGCAGGTTTTCTTTAAGCGTAGGAGATGAGATTGGTTGAAGGTTAAGGTGGCAGGAGCCAATGGTTGGGACTGTAAATACTTGGAAATGTCGAAGGTGGAGCTTTTGTCTACGGTGGTGGTTCGGGTGAAACCGGGATGTGAGTGTGTGACACGTGGAGGGTTTCGCGGATCTAATACGTGACGGGAGTGGAATGGTCGGGTCGGAAGATGAGCTTGGCTAGTGGTCGCATGGGCCCATGCATGTAGGAACTGCGATGTGCCAATGCCGTCGCAGAGGCAATGATTGATCGCGGTGCAGAGGATCATACCCCCACAACGGAGATACGTCACCTGAGGCATTAATATTCGTAAGATATCAAAATGTCGATTTATTATTACATTCGACTAGCTTTCAAGCGTTAATAATCAAACTTGCTGATACTTTATACGTAAGTTCATAGAAACGCAGTTTTAATAAAACACATAACATGAGTTGAACAAAACGACTTATAGAATGAACTAATTCAATGCAAGAAAAAAAGGGTTTTGTTTTTCGTGTAAACGAGAAAAGAAAAAGAGTATGATTGAACAGACAAATTATTCTCTATGCGCCCTTCTTTTTCTTCCATATAATCTCTTTATTAAAGTTCACGTATTTTAAGAGTAGAAAATAACTTTATGTTATTGATACATCGAATGCTTATGCACGACCAGTAAAAGTATGCATTTCTAATTTGAAAAGAACAAAGTGGCCGAATCAATTTAGGAGTTAGGAATTTAAAAACAATTTAGATTATTCCTACGAATTATATTTAAACAGAACAGTCGATCCAACTAACTTTAAGAAACCTAAAATATTCGAGCTACGTTTATCCCCCTCCAAAACAAATTCGAATATAATTCTTTCACGAAATTAACTAATATGGAAACAATACGAGTCATGGTTTTGACTTTTGAAATTGAAATCATAAGTTTCCCAGCAAGAAAAAAATAAAATAAATGATTACGAACCTGTATGACAAGAGGAGGAATATCCAAGAAACTCTGAGCTTGAACCTTGAACAAGAGCTTCCTCCAAGACTTGTTTGGTTTGGGAGAAAGTTGAACAAAATCTTGACAAGTTATATCCATGAAAGCTTCTGCGAAAACTGCGCCTTCTCCATTACAGTCTACCTCGAGCTTGCTCCCTTCATCGGAGACTCTTATCCGACCCGCGAAAGGGTAGTAATCAACTAGAACCCTAGAGAGCGAATCTTTCAGGGTGAGAGGGGATATAGATTTTTGGAAAAGGTAAAGGTACTTGATAGAGAATCTGAGAAAATGATGGTCGTCGAGGTTTGAAAGGTAGAGAGAGTGATTTGGTGTGGGAGATAAAGGAGTTATTAAGGTTGGTTGGTTTTCCTCGTACAAACAATCCGGCAGTTCTTGCATCCTCCGTTTATATTTTTCACTTTGTTTTTTGAGAGAGATAGGAAAAATGGATAGAGATGGTGGGAAGGGAAAGTAGTAAGCAAGATTGGGGAGAGCTAAATTGGTGGTAAAAGTTGGAATCCGCTTAAACAGGGGTCAGTCTTCAACTATCTCGGACCCATGCCAAATTTAAGTATTTCTTATTAATGTGTCATTTGTTTGTTATCCTTCATTATAGTATTTCTTAATCTGTAATTTGTTTGTTATCCTTCATATATATAACCCTCATAATTATTTAGTTTGAAGTTGGTTTTTGTAATAAAAAATGTGTGTAAGAAAATTAAGCGGATATTTTTAACAATCGGAAAACCGACATTAAACAATTTTCTTTTTTTGTTGATAGTAAGAAAAAGGGTGGGATATAAAATAGAAGTTTATGTATTTTCTTTCACTTCCTCGCTCGTCTCTCTCTCTCTATCTATCTGAAACCATCACGATCTTCATCTCTAAAGTAACGATCTTCTATTTTCTTTTGTAAACGAATATGATCCTCTCGACTCTCTACGCTTTGATTTTTTTTCCTTTCTCTGTTAGGTTTTTCTCTCCTTGTAAAATCATCTATCATGACTGGAGGAGAGTATGCAAAAGTAAACATAACTTGCAATGACTCAGTTGTTAAAATCCTTGATCCTTGTTCTATGGCTGAAGTATCCACAAAAGTTTCAGAAATTCTTAAGAAATCATCCGATCCCGAAGTCGTTTGTACTCTGGATGTCTCTAGTGAAATCATGAGGAAGATTGTAAACATTGAAGGAAACTAATGAACACCTTTATAAATATTCATATAAGAGTTCTGTTTCCCACACCAGAAAGACAGCTTATAACACATGCTTGTTGGAGCTTCTTCTTTCAAAGCAACTATCAACCAGAAGAAGATTCCTACAAACCCTTCTCCACTAAGGATGAGAAGTGGATCCGCGAGGAATTCAACAAAAAAGAAGAAGATCCTAAGAAGCTCTTCGAGCTTTTCAAGGTATGTGCTTATATGATTATCATTTATAGGACTTTCTTAGGTTTTGGATTACATTTTTTTGCTTTCTGCTATATTATCGGGTTATTGCTCAAATTTTATGGATTTGTACACCTATGTGGTGTGTAGGCTTCAGAGTACCTTGGATTTGTACATCCAAGTCGTTTGATCAGAAGGATGGAGACGAAGAACAGTATATTCATCACATTTATTTATAATCCTTCATTAATGACGGGTTCATGGACGAACTACCTACGAAGCCCTCCAATGAAAGGCTTATGCTACTTTGGGTTTTTGTTTTGCAAGTCTTTACAATTTTCATAGCCATCTTTTTTCCTTTGTAGCTCACTTTAGAAGAACTTTAGAATCGTGTATCGTTTATCTGATACCGTTTGCTTCACAACATACGTTGAGTCGATAAATTGATTGTTTTTATTTTATGTTTTTATCTGTTTTTTGCCATGAGATCAAATCAATAGATTTAACATCTTGTAAACCTAAACATTTTTATTTTAATAAATAATTAAAAATCACTACATAAATTTTTAATATTTTGACACAAAAACTTATGTAAATCTATTTTTGAAACTAGATATCTGCTTGTACCGTTAAAAATAGATTTAACAAAACAACTGAGAAATTTTTTTGACTAAGCTTTCAAACATACAATACTAAATCTAATTCTACTTGAAAAAAAAAGAAAAAGAAAAAAAACACCACAGCAAAAAAAATTAATCGCTTAATCAAATATTACGTCGCCAAGCTTGATATTATAGAAAACTGGTATTAAAATAACCCAAACTTTCGAAAAAGGACTGTAAATTACACATGTTTTAAAATTTTGTCTAATATTTTTGCACCGTTAAAAACCAAAACGGAATATAATATCTTTTTGTACCATATGTGTTGCAATGATGTAAGAAATGCATGCTAAATTTAATAGTAAATCTAGTTGACATATGAGTTATATCTATTTTTATTACCGCTAAAATAAATAAAATTTTCAATGTAATTAGAACTTAGAACTCATTCAAGTATAGTGGATAATAGGTAAGTAGAGGCCATTACTTTATATGATGATAAAACTTAGAATTACTTATTAATCATGTTTTCTTTTTTTGGCAGCGTTTACAATTACAACTAAATCCAATTTATGTTTTAATTATTGTTTTTACCATAGTAGACCATTTCCTCGAAACTTAAACGTAATCATTATTTTGCCAGAGTGTACGAGCCATAATCTCGCCACGTGTCCCACGAACTCGCATAGCTTAAAGATTTTTTTTTAACAAACAAACAAACAGTGCTTTTTCCGCAACTTTCTCCGCCAGCTCAATTTCAGATCTCGGCGGCGACGGATCCATTCCAATCGTGTTTCAGATCGGTGACTTTGAGTTAGAACCAACCACCTTACTCAATCCGACTTCAGATTGAAATTGCTATATCCTACGCGGATTCTCCTGCAAACTTGGTGCGGATCTCTGCGAAAATTGCTGTTTTGGATGTTTGATTTGGGAGCTGTGAAAAATAGGACGGTGGAGTGAGATTATCTGATGGCGTCAATCCGGCGAACTCTCTCGCCGATGTATCACGATCGTTCTCACGAGAATGGAGGTTCACACAAAGGTTTCACCATTGGTGGTAGTAGCAGCAAACACAATTCTTCGCAATTTCTTTCGTATCTCACCAAGCTCCTCGGAGTAACGTCTGATCCTAAAAGCTCGCGTAGAGGTCCATGGAGGCGACCGTTTTACCAGTTTCTCGTCTTCTTTCTTCTTGGATTTGTATTAGGTTTGACACCTTTCGGAAAAATGGAAGATGTAAACGGTTCCGATCGATTCTCCTTCGAGATCAAACAGCCCTACGTTGAAGAACGGTTGGAAAATAGGAAACGGGAAGAAGCAGCTGTAGATGCGGTGAGTTTCGTGGCGGAGACTGAAAATGGGAAGAAGGAGGTCAATTTTGTGCCGAAGAAGCTTCTAATTGTGGTCACACCAACGTATAATAGAGCGATGCAGGCGTATTACTTGAACAGGGTTGCTCAAACGCTGAGACTAGTTGAGTCGCCTGTGCTGTGGATAGTGGTGGAGGGTAACGTGGCGTCGTTTGAAACCTCAGAGATTCTGAGGAAGACGGGAGTGATGTACAGGCACTTGGTTTGCAAGAGGAACATGACGAGTATCAAGGATAGAGGAGTGCATCAGAGAAACACTGCATTGGAACATATTGAGTTGCATAAGCTTGATGGAATTGTCTACTTTGCTGATGATGACAATATCTACTCGCTTGAGCTCTTTCAAAGCTTGAGACAAATCAGGTGACTCAAAAAGACTGCTCATTACTTTTGCTGTCTCTAATTGATGGTAATTTTGTGTGAAATAGACTTATTAGAGAGACTGCGGTTTATGTTTGAGTTTGTTAGTTGAGCAACTCTATCGTCTGCGCTTATTTTATTGGCATCTTTTTGGCTTTATTGCGTGCAGTCTTTGTGATTCTAGTGTTGTTGAACACCGAATATACGCCTATTACTTTGATGTTGAAAGTAATGAGAATTTGAAGTTTTCTGCACAGAATCTGAGTTTTTTTTTGTCTGCCTGCCTCTATTCTTACTTTTCTGCTTGCTCTGCCATGTGCTCAGTCTTGTTTGTTTGAGACTTGAGAGAATACTTCATTTTTCGTTATTGGAAAGGACTCTGTTAAACATTCTTTTTGTACCTTGTCTTGGTTAATCTAAGCATCCATTGAGTGTAAATGCTGATGGCTTGATTTCCAAAGCTTTTCTTCTTCTAAAGTATTTGTCCCCAATTTTAATTTGCTATACTTATCTGTTACATTGTGTAGCCGATTTGGGACTTGGCCTGTTGCTATGCTCGCACAAAGCAAAAACAAGGCCATCCTTGAAGGTCCAGTATGCAATGGAAGTCAAGTAATAGGATGGCACACTAATGAAAAGAGTAAAAGACTAAGGAGGTTCCATGTTGATATGTCGGGATTTGCTTTTAACAGCACTATACTCTGGGACCCTAAAAGGTGGCGACGTCCCTTTTCACATCCAACCCGCCAACTAGACACAGTGAAGGAGGGTTTCCAGGTATGAGTTTGAGTTTTTCCCATATCTTTGGATTTCTCTGGTGTGCAGTCAACCCTTTTCTTATACATGACATCGTGTGTTTCCAAGCAGGAGACATCATTTATAGAGCAGGTGGTGGCTGATGAAAGCGAGATGGAAGGTGTTCCACCAGCTTGCTCGAGTATACTGAACTGGCATCTTCACTTGGATGCCCTGGATGTCCCTTATCCACAAGGGTGGGCGATCCAAAAGAATCTGCAGGCTCTCATAACTATGAAATAGTTTGAAGATAGTTTTGACTGGTAAGATTTATAAGGTTCCGAACTTTTAATGTGAACTCAAGACCGTGAAAAGTCAGTGTTTGTTTGGATTTGGAAAGGGTGAAGCTAGCTAGTTGATCCTTAATCAAAATTCGGATTCTCTACCTATTGATGGTGCTATGCGTGTTTGTTTGCAGAAGAATCATCTGACTTCTCCCTCCTATATGTCTTGCAGGTTTCTACTTACCCCATGTGCTGTGCTCATTACTGGATATATATCAAAGAAGCATATGAAGAATGGAAGAAGACGAGCGAGGGTAGTTTAGGATAGTGATGAGGCACGCATTTTGGATAAACGTTGCTGGAATCGTGAGCCTCCCCTGAATGCAAGAGTTGCTTGGAATTAAATTGAAGGCCTTGGTGTTTTAGTATGAGATGGAATTATATTACCTTCGGACATTGATGATTCCACAGCATTGTATTCGCCTATGGCTAACCAAATTCTTCTTGTTCCTTTTTTTTTTTTTGCAATGAAGAAAAAAATTCACCGCCTATATAATCAAAGTCTAGTCTATACTAGAGTCTAGAGCTTAAATCATCACTTCCTAAGAAGAGAAGAAATAGAAAGAAACAACCGCATGTTAAAAACCATACTTAATACAGAACACAAATGGTGATGCTATAGCAAACAATTAGATAGGGTGTAAAAGTAAACGAAAGATTTTACATTTTCCAGGAAAAAGGTATCGTTGAATATAAGATTTTACATTTTCCAGGAAAAAGATATAATACTACAGGACCTAAAGGGTGTCTCAAATTGGGATGGGCTCGAAACCGTATAAACTCAATGGCAATTGATATTTGGTCTTGATATTATTATCCTCAACTCTTATCTTCTCTTTTTATAGGAACAACGTTGATGCGATTGTACATCCATTACATGTGAACCCCTTCTCACGGCCAAGGTGAAATTTTCATAATATACACAAAAAGGGCAACAAATAAGAAATTATCAATGACCACACACGCTGGGCTACCATACTGGTCATGCTACTAATCCCAAAGACATGTAGTTAGTAGTCAGATTTACGCGTGGTAGCCAGTCTCCCACCATTGACACAGGATCTAATCATCTGTGCTTTGTCTCCTCCAATAACTTCAACTTGGCGATATTCTTCCAGAGAGAGTCACGTTAAGGCCGCCCCATGAATAGACGAAGTTGCATCTGAAGGGTGCATTTGTGAACGTGAATCTTGCCCATTGTCAAGCCCAAGAACTGAAAGAGCTGAACTGTTAAAACATGCATCACCATTCAGTATCTGACATGTGGTACTTAAAATACAGGATAACAGAGTGTCTGTTTGATTTAGAAGACCTACTTTGGTAGAGAAGATCTGATAGTTGGCTGATTCGCATAAGCAGTGAGGGAAGGTCTTAGATCAGGAAACTTCTTCATGATACTTTCAAGTTGAGGCACTGGTAACTGCAAAACAACACCAAAGAGTTATTTGGATTTTTGGGTAATACACTAAACTCGTATATTCTTCCACAACGTTTTCTTGTACCTCCAATAAAACAGGGAAAGAATGCGGCTTTGTCTGAGACACACATTTTAAGAAGCCAGGCCACAATTTTGGCAGCCTCCAGATCTGCATCCAAAAGACACGGCAAGACATTCAGTCATAACCACACAAAATAGAAAATAAGTCTCAATGCTGATCCTTGTGTTTGATCTTTAAATTACTCACCTGCTTCCTCACCAACTTGGAAAGAATTTCCATTACAAAATCAACCTGGACAAAAAATCAGAAAGTTCTTTTACTTCTGACCAAACGAATCCAGAGTTCGATCTATAGACTTAAACCATATACTGTCACTTCTCAACTAAACAATCTTATAATATAGCTTAGACTAAAACTATACTAATTGCACTTTACTTTGACATTTTCTTTATAATTAAGGGTTTGTGAGACCCATCCAAGCTAGAGAGAGCTTTGGGTTAGGCCAAGGGAAGAATGCAGTTCTTTTGGGTTATTTCAAATTCTATTTCTGTTACTTTGGTTCTTTTGTAATAAAAAAGCTTTTAGGTAAATATGTCACGGAGGTCTTTAAACTTATAGTAGGACACTTACTAGTGTTGGAAAAGCATCGATTGCCTGGATAACCGTTCGCATGAAGAGTAAAGGCAGAGGAGTTCGATCAACCTGAAACCAAAAAGTATCACAGATCTCAATATCTAACTAAATAGGAAGTTCTTTTCCATGATATTTGACATACCATCTGACCGAGGGCCTTTGCTAAGACTTGCTGCGTGAAAACAGTGCGTTGTTCAAAGCAAGCTGAGCATGCATCTGTTATCTGAAAACAAAAAACAAAAAAAAACACAGTCAAATGTGACTCTGCTATCAATAGAGACTAGATAGAACAGCTAGCATAGTGGCAGAATTTCATAAAGGGTCGTCCATGGGTAAAACAGATTAATCTTGTCGATAGCAACTCTGACAATCTAATTAGCCAGTTGCTGATTGCCCCTAGTTTTCTACCTTCCTAAAGCGAGTGACATGAGATGAATCATTAATATTCGCGTAAATAGCTTGCCTGGAAGTTACTGGGAAATACCTATTTTACTAGTGAGGAAATAGCAGAAAATAAAAAGGGCATTTGATATGACATAGCAGCAATGCTTCACGCTACCAAAATTCTGTAATAGACGTACACACCTAAACCAACGTATTATTTGAATCCCCAACACTCCCAACCCACCATTTCCACCCTAATTTCTGGATGACCTCGTCTCTGTTGAATTTACGATTTATGATAACTGCCTCTACGTAAGTTATGATAACGTGGCCATATGCAACTGATGATGAAGTTTTATAAGTTCCTTATGCACACTTGCCAAAAGCCACAGAACTTAAGCAGAGCTGATGCATCGAAAAGAGATAGGGATAGTAAAGAAAGCATGCCAATAGGAAAATATACACAGCAGTGTAGGTCTAGTATCACGACTGATTTTGAGCAAATGAGTGCAGAAAACAAGTCCCTTCAGAAGTACTTTCAAACCAGATAGAAAAGTTGGAAATACCTTTTTAAGTGGTGGCCCATCCTTCTCAGGAACAATATCGTGGATAGCAATCAGTACCTCGGCAGGTGTAAGTGCAGGGCCTGTGTGAGCAGAACCCTATCACAGATATAACACAAAAGATCGGAATAGTTCAGAAAAACTACAGGTGTGTAAAATATACTCATGAAATGAACTGTTGTTCCTGTTTTGTAACTGGACAAACCAATCTCTCATTTCATCAGATATTAAAATATCAAGGCAATCCTCTATGCATAGCATGATCAGTGAGTAGCAATTAAAGGATGGATTGGAGAATATGCATATACCTGTAATATATGAGCAAGTGCAAGTTGAAACTTTTCAGGCGGAAGATTAAGAAGGGGAGGAAAGATGGGCAAAACCTGTTACATTGAAAAATAATGTCCGTCATAAAATAAGGAATTTCCACAATTGATAGGCAATAACAAAACATCATCTTTCGCATCCACCAGCAAAGGACCAAAATTTTTATCAGAAGCCTTCCATGATTACTAGTTCTTATTTATTTCCACATTTCAGATAGGTAAAATAACGAGGGAACAAGATATATAATAAAAATAACAAGCCTCTTCATCTTTCTTCAGGGTAAACGTACAGCGAAAGAGCAGAAGCTATGGAAAGAAAGTAAAAACTAACCTCGTCTTTAGTGAGTGAAGAAAGCAATGGAATAAGAATTGAAACATCCTGCAAAACAAATTTTCTGTAAGGCTTTCTGAACTTTATTTTCATAATTATTTACACACAAGAAAAAGATACGAGCGAGCTCTTCATAACAAATCAAACCTTTAGCTTTGTTTCATATAGATGTTTTACAGTAGCAATCAAATCCAAAGAAGGTGCCAATTCTTGTGTCAATATTTGCAACACCTTCACAAGTAACAGACCGTTATTCAAAATTAGAATCTACTTTTGAGGCTAACGTGGATTTACTACAAGGAAACACAGAAGTCACTTACATATGTCAATAAATTTTCACTTCCCTTAGGAGGGTCGGATATTATTTGGAGTAGTTCCGTATAAGATGAACCTAATTCTCGTATTAGGATAGGTATATGTCGATGAAAAGCCTGAACCATTTCAGTAAGTCACCAAAATGAATTAATTTGAAGTTTGTGAATATCATTTACTCCCATTAAAACTGTGAGAACACACGTGATGCATATAAGAAATGCCATACATCGCCCCAACACAATAAAAATCTGATAATCAAAAGTAATATCCTATCCAAAAATAATTCTGTACCATGCCACATGTGATGCACATAAGTGACACGAGGGTTTATTAGGAATAGACTAACTCACCTGGTTTACCATTTTTGGAGCTCTCCCATAAACTTCAAAGACAAGTCGAAGGAGACTAGGTTTCTGAAAAAAGAGATTCATCAGATCTAGGGGAATCTTTAAATAGAAAATAACTTTGAGCATAAGGAGCATCTCCAAAGACTACGCAGACCTTTTTACACAAAGCAAAGAACAGAGAAATCAGTCTCTGAGCTTCAGAAATTGATATAACTGAAACTTCACGAGAAGTTTGTAGATCCTGCTGAGAGGGAATGTCGGAGTTTCCAGACCCTAGAGACTCAGTTGTCAAAGTTATCTGGCTTTTTGCCTGAAAATAATTGTCAGATAATCAACCCACAAAAATTCGAGGTTACAAACTGAAGTGCGTTCATTGCAAAACTAGGTAACCCTCACAAGCGAAAATTTAGAGTCTTACGAGAACAGGCGCAAAAAGTAACTGACATCTAATAAGTTCTATAGACTAATGAGCCTTTATACATACAATTTAAAGAGAACTAAGCTCCACGCACTCAAGGGAAGTGTTATTGGCTATTACCTCCATTTTTATTCCTTCTGCAGTTGATGCAGTCTGTGAGAGATTTGTCTCAGAGTTTACAGCAGTCAGCAACATATCTGTTGCAAATTGCTCAACATGCTCTGCTATGTATGTTAGGTGATATAGTTTGTTCGTGACCTGTGCATGCATTTGAGAAACATCAATTAGAATTGCTGTACCAGCAGTAAATAAAAACCATAGTGCTATACGGGACTAATTTCCTCACAAGTCGGATGGCTTTTGCGCGGACCTCTTCTTCAGAATGAACAGAACACTGCGATAACAGGAATAAAACATGCGTTAGGAACACGGAAAAATCTAAAGGACCATATGGCCATGAAACATGTAGATTTAAAGAAAGTTTCGAGCACAGCATTCCTTTCTGGGTCCTAGAGATCAGAACACACTGCTTCTGTAATTGCAATTTGCTATACATTCTTCAATCAACCAAAATCCAAAACTTATATTATTGGAATTCTCATATTCTCCATCACTGAGAATATAACATAATTACATAACTGCAATGTGACAGGATTTTGTAAGAAAGATAAGTAACCTTCAATGCTATAGCTAAGCATGCTTTTCGCTCATTTGGACGCACTAAAATTAAGCTCCAAACAGCACCAAGCCCTTGGGTAACACGCTCACTATCACAAACTTCTTTTCCAACTGGGTCATGACGAGTGGAGCAGAGTTCATCCAGTAGGTTTATGGCAGAATCAGGTAAATGTGGAGCTTCTCCAAAAAGTCTACTAAAAGACTTGTCAGAAGCAGGAAGCGCATCCAGAAATGATCTTGCCTACAGTAAGCATCTTAATAAGCGAGATTCATAAACAAGAATTGGAAAAAAGTTGAATAAACACTCACCACTGATATGAGAAAATTTTCATAAACAGTAGCATAGAAAGAGGATTCATCTGTGTCCAGAATGGCCATTGAATGCAGATGGTAGAGAACATGTAAAACAAGATCGTGCCCCTAGATACAAAGAAGCAAACAGATCAGAGGTTTGCATAGACATATGGTAGACTCTCGGTTACTGGGAATTGGAGGGAAAAGTTATTCAGACAAATAAATATTTGCACTGTAGCAGTGCACTGGCTGCGTACTTTAAAGATGCTACAATATTTATGACAGCCAACACACTCTCAACATTTGGAAAAGACATTCAAAATCCAAAACCTATATAAATAAGTGATGGCTGAGTTTGGGGAACACTGCAGCCAACAAGTACCTTGAATTCTCGATGGTCCACACTAATAAGCTCTCTTAGTATGGTTGCAACATCACTGCCAGCATCGATCTGGAAAAATAGTATATAAAAAATATTTATTTTCGTAGAAAGAAAGAATTCAAGAAGAACTTGAAATAAGGATTCCCTAAGGATAAAGCCAAATGATGGAAGTGGTAGCCAGAATTGACAGCAAAACCACAAGTAACAGATATAAAATAGGCACTCACTCTAGCAATCAATCGGGCAATCAATGCCATGCGTATCTTGTTACAATCAAACCCAAAGACATGTCTATTTGATTCAATTATCCGTTCAATAGCCAACTTTCCTACAGTTTTGCTTTGCTCTGTGGTAAGTTCAACATATGACGGAACAGGGTCCAACTCTCGATAGCTTTCTTCTGGTGCAGTAATGTCTGATGCTGCAGGGGGATCTTGATCAAAATCTGGGACTGATGCTGAAGGCGAATGTTGATCAAAATCTGGGACAGACAACATATCCAAATCTGGGACTGAATACTTTGTCTCTCTGATGCCTTCATCATCCCTGCAAGGAGATAGTGGAACATCTAAGGATGATATTTCCTTTGACGGGTAAGAACACTCATTGGGAACAGTCAACAAGTCCTCTCTGCATTCAGGCGGATCAATTATTCTGATTCCTGAACTTCCCATCATCTTATTCTGGCTAAGCTCTACTGCTGTTGAATGTACAGAACCAGTAGCCCCTGGCGTGACAGCAGAAACTGAGACTGGCTTACTCAGTAAGGTAGAGATGTCCTTCTGTACTGGAACTGATTCTTTACCCTCACCTACAGGGAGTGACGTTGGTCCCACAGATGAATTTAAACGCCTTGGATCCATGCGACGGGGATCCTGCATAACTATGAATAAGTTATCTTGGAGAAAGAACATTCAACAAAGAATCAAGCAACATATAGAAGTTTGTACCCTTCTTGGGTCGCGTCTAGGGTCGGCAACCGAGCTACTCAAGCTAGGCACTTCGGAAAACGATGACCCAGCAGGAAGGATTGGATCAAAAGGAAGTTGTGCCGGAGGAGTCGGAGAATGCACGGTATTTGTAGAAGAAGATACCACAATATCTGCTGGAGTAGCCACTGAACTTGCCAACGTGGGAGGGGTACTAGGCAAGTGTTTCATGCTTGTTATTACTATATCAGCAAGCATATCTGGATGAAGCTTAGAAATGAGAATTTCAAGTGAGGCAGCTCCTCTGTCTCCTTCAGCAAGCAAAGCACCAATCATTGAAACCATTTGTTCCACTGGAGTCAACTCACTGTCCGAAAGATGGTTACCAGAGGAAATGCCATTGATAGAGACAGGTCCCTGTAGGGATTCATTTGTTTGAACTTGCTGGGTCAAATGCATGTTAGTATTATGGCGTACGCGCTTCGGAGCAACCTCTCCATTGATTGTATCATCTTCACCCTGGGGCATTATTCGTTTCTTTGACAGATCCCAAGAATTTTGATGACTAATCACCTGGTTATTCTGAAAAGTAGGTTTATCATGAGACGTTACTGGTCAGAATGATCAAAGGTGATGTAGAGCTAAAGAAAAAGTAGGAAATAAAGAATGAAAACAAAACATTTACCTTGCCTGACCAATTTTCACGTGCAGCACGTTCGTTATTTCTGACCAATTTATCAACTTGACGGAGAACTTGGTCAGCAACATCTGCAGCATTCATTGCTCGAAATGCTCTAAGAAGCTTGTCTCTTGACTAAAATACAAATAAAATAAAATTATCTCAGTAACAAAAGAAATATCAGCAAACAAAAAGAAAATACATGATACTTGTGTTATATGATCTGATAAAGTAAACACTTCTTTGCACTCTATTCGACCTACTACAAGGCTTCGCTCTATGAAATGACACTAAATAACATACGCTTGCTTGTAGTCATTGAAGACCTTTTACTAAAGAAAATGAATGGCACGTTTGAGGGAAAAAAGACATGACACATTCCTAGAGTAGACAAACCAGATAACCAAAGGTTCAGAATTTGACCAGAAAGGTGGTAAAAACAACTATCTTTTCATTAGCATAAAGATACGAAGAGTAACAAATGACTAAAATTTAGATATATTTCAGCATAAACAAAAATAATATAAAGTGTGAACTCTATACCTCTATTATTGGTGAGAAAGTACATCGAAGAAATCCCAGAAAGGCAGTTCTAATGGAATACTGAACGCTTGCAGCATGGCACCCCTTAACCGTCTCAAGATTTGGGTGAAACTCCAGCAGAACAGAGAGGACAGTGTTGTAGTGGACAGGCCTCTTCCTTGCTACCACTGCAAGACTGAAAGATAAGCTACTGTCAGATAAGAAACCAGTGCTTAAACAGGAAATATTCAAAATTGCAAATGGTTCAGGTATGCTCCTACAAGCATGTCCTAATGAATCACTGCACATCTCAGCAAACAAAAATAACTATACTGATGTCAAAGAAACATCCCTAGGTGTGAGGAGCTGCTTTTAACATGTACAATTATCTAACGTAAGATATACTAGAGTTTGATATAACTTTATTACGCAACCATTCCTGTGAGAAACTTTACTCATGATTCTGCAGAATACAACACAGCAAATTAGCTCCTTAACAACACGAAACTATCCTCAATCAAAATTTTTACATATCCCATTATCACAGTTTGAGGAGTCAGAAGTTCTGGTCTGGACGCATATAACATAAAAATCAAAAACCATCTCTCTAGACAATGTCTCTCCTCTCAGGATTTGACATTGATCTTTCTTCAAAGATAGTGTCCCCAAGCATTGATTAGTAATATTAGTTCAAACAAACAAGCATCTGCTAGGTAATTACTACTTTTTGAAATAAAATTCAGAAGTGACAAATTAGTTTGCTATGCAGATATTTCTAAGTTAAACTGAAGGTGCTATCAAACAGATGAAGGAACCTTGATAGTTCAAAGTGACTAGAAATATGCCCCCTACTGGACATGACAATTGATAACCATGAGATAAGTTCTATATCCATCTAAAGAGCAACACATAATATAAGATCAAGCAGTATAATTTATTCAACGCATCATCAACCACATCAAATATCCACCTAACCTAGCAGTATCATCAAAACAGAAGATAAAACCACAAGGCAAGTAAAATATAGGCTAGAAAGCTCTGATTGCCAAATGATACTGTGCATAAACTGTTATACTGTAATGTATACATTTTTAATATCCCAACATAACAGTCATAAGTGTGTATATATATATATATGTGTGTATATATACATCCAGTTCACACAACCAAATAAAAATTTCCTCAAACATGTTCCTGTGTTACTTGGAAAACACATTTCTAACTACTAGAGCTGAGACCATTCTATCCATTGTCTGATGTCCTTATCACTTGCATACTGGAGCTCCACATATACCCAGGTAACTGTCAATATCTGTAACTGGTGCAGCATCAACTGAGCCAATTTCCCCAGGACTTGATTCAGTTAGCTGAAACCTTATCATAGGGGTTGAACTGGTGCTATAACCTGTCTCCACGCTTTATCTCTCCCAGCCAAAAGTTTAGTAGACATACAAATGGAAACCAGAGTTTCATTCCCCTGATGTTATTCATTTACAAGCTAATTTGATTCAAGACACACTGAAAGTGCAAGTAGGACAGCCAATCATGAACATAAAACTACTTACAAGTGGAAGATCAACTGCTTATTGTTGTATCTCACAAAAATGAGGCACACATAAAACTTATGCAAAAGAAGACTTCTAATATCACCCTATCATTCAGGACACAGACACATTATGTATGGCTCATTTCTCACCAACATACATGTGAGAATGAGTTTTTCACGTTATGAAGGTAACGAGAAGAAACTAAAATTTATGAGCGCCAAAGCACCCATATCAACTAACTTGCAAGAATAAATCAGCATACTGAGGACCAAAAGAACTAACATAGTTTCAACTAAAAAAGTAGAATAGCAAAAACTGTAACAGGCAAAAGCACAATTAATATCATGATGAATATAAAGAAAAGTACCTACACAAGCATAGTGGGATGGATTCAGAAACATACCAACTAATAACAGATATCGTCAATGCACCCGGTAAACGATTAGCTGACTGTATGAAATCTACTAAGATGCCAAATGTCCTATTTGCTTCAGACATGAGCGTTGCTGGATTCAGAATGGGGTGACCGCCAGCAAGCCAGGAAATATTGAACATATGTCTACTTCCTGCAGTAGAGTAGGAAAAGTTGACATGCGCGCAACAAAATGAACAAATCATGTATGGTGCAGTTCCCGGTTAAATACAATATTATCGGAATAATAATAATAAAAACTGCATGATTAGAGCATAATACCTTCGCTGGAAGCTTTCTCAGGATCAGATGCATCAGGAGTAAAGAGTAAAATAAAAGTCTCCATAAACTTTAGAGCAAGAACTTTCACCCCTACACAACCAGGCTATTGTGAAAGAAACAACGGACTTGGGTTAGAAAACCTTAAATTGAGAGAGAAGCAGAACAAATACTCAACCAAAGATCATACCTCGCGAGAGGAACAGACAGACAAAAAAAAAGAGAGGCCATAAACAGCCAGCATACCTCCAATGCAGTGGCAAAGACAGTATCTTTGAACTTAACCATCCATGTCCACAGTTCCCCACACCAACGATCAACTTTCCCACGGTGATGGAACTGCAGAGATCATCAAGAATAATACATATCAGCGAGAGTATCATATATAATATCCAACAAAAACTTAAAACAGAAATTTACAATGCAGCCTTATGAAACTAGCCTTAAACTTCAAATAAGTAGCATCAACGTAAAAACCAACCGAAGTTTTGAAAATGAAAACAAGAGGAAAGTTTCCATGGGTTAATAATAGTTCAATCTCATCAGCAACTACGAGTATGTAAAATACTTTTGCTGGTAATTACTGACTCCAAATGTAGGATTTTGAAAAGATCCCAAGAAGGAATTTCAAAACAAATATGCATATTAAAACGACAAGATATCCAACTTGAGAAAAAGTATGGACCTGCATTGCCATCTCCTCCAAGATGGTGCAAAAGAAAGTTGTGCCAACAGAAATAGATTTCTTTGCAACAGTTGGATCCTCGTCCCTTGATAAGACTAGTAAGACACTCACTAGAACATAAGAATGATCCAGCATCCGCAAACCAACCTCTTCAATGATCCTGCCATCCAGAAGAATCGATCAACCAGTCTCTTACCTTGTCAGACAAATTAATAACCATAAACTTTTCTCCAGATTGGGAAAAATAGAGAAGAACCCTAACCACGCAACAACATAAAAATTCTTCTACAAGTTCGTGCAGAGCAAGGGAAAACATCAAAACGGAGTGGAAGAAGAAAGGGAGAAACCGTAAAATTGCTAAAGGGACTCACTCGATAAGGGATTTGCGAACTAGAATTTCACGGGACAAGTGGAGTTCTGCGAGATAGGGGAAAATCTCAGCAGACAAAGACGGCTCCAGTGACAGCAAAATCTCCTTCACCTGTCTAAGAGACGAGAGCTTCACTGCCAAATCGCCGTGGTTATTAGCAGCGGCGAGGAGAGAGAGCGCCTGTGCCCTCGCTGTCGCGGCAGCCGGAGCCGCCATTACTGAATTCTAGATTCGTCCGGCGGAAACGTCAAATACGGTGCCGTATCGCAGTGGCGGTTAACTTTTAGGGTTTTTCAAGGTTGAAGAAGAAGAATCTTGGCGACACAGAAGCAGCAGCACACAAGAGCAATTAGGCGATTTACGCAATTACAAAAATGCAGAACAGAAAAACCGGATGGCTTCAATTAATTTTCTAAAAAAACTTTTAGGTCCGCCATACGCAGAAACAACTTGTCGTTTTACTTTGTAGGAGCTCCAATGAGCGCCGTTTTTGTTCACCTAACTAAGACTTATAGTAACACTATCTTAGCATAGTTTAGGTTCATTCAGACAGCTGAATAACCTTATTGCAGAAATTTGTTATCTACATTCTACACAACATGTTTATATTTGTTTTTCTTTTGGTTTATTAAATTTGTCATAACCAATTTTGTACGTCATTGATGTTTACAAAATACAAACCAAAATAAAGAGTTTTTGCTATGTACAAGTGCAGATAAATTCGATTTTACATCACTAGCTAGTTCGTTTTGAAAGACTAACATAAAATTCGAAACTAATAATTCTATTATCAAAGCTAAGCAACTTCGAAACAAAAGTCAGCCATTTTGAACTAACTATAGCTTTATTGAATTAGTAGTAATGTGGAAACAAAATCGACTATATGTCTCACTAAACATCGCATGCCATTGCCTACACAAAAACTATGAAGCCATGAACGGATCGTCGCAATACCGTCTACTTTGAGTCAAACACACAACTGAACGTAATTCTCAAATTCAAACACAGTCTGTGACATAGCATTTGTTTTTTTTTGGTAAGAATAGGTTCCTTTCAATTCATAAAGAATTCTATATCTTTTTCCCAACCTCATAATATTAATACCTTCTTGAGAACCCATCAACACTATCACTGATCTGACATATGCTAATGACACCAATGAAGCTTGTACAACTGAGAGTATCTCTTGCAAAATTCAACTTGAAAATATCAAGAGAATCTTGAATAACTACGACTATGAGTTTACACACAAACGTTTCTCAAAATCTTGAATAACCAAAAATAATTCATGATGATGTTATATTGGGCCACAGACCCGTTAGAATATTTTTTGTTGCTGTTATTGGGCTTGGTACCTATATTTACACACAGTGTGCACAATTTAACCCTTGCTCAATTTTTTCAGCACGAGATAATCGATCTCCGTCCCAATAATGCAAAGGTCTACTACGCTAACGCTTGACTCTGCTAAGGCTCTGCGTTCGAATTTGATTCAGCGGCCAAAAGCCAGATCTCCATTGCTGATGCTTTCTGCAGAAAAGGATGGTTGTCGTAGTAATAGTGTGTACAACCCATACAATGATAGGGTTTACGAGACGAAGAGTGACTTTTCAGGGTATCGATTCCTGGGAAACTCAGGTAAGTGGTTTCTGGTGGTAGATTCCCGAATGAAACTCTATATTATAGATGTATTTAGCGAGAAGAGGATCGATCTTCCACCACTAGAATCATTTAAGGGTAGCCATTTTAAGATTTGGCGTGAAGG
>Ga0041059_1000680_pt1 | contig 26457 bp, 25 predicted proteins | sample AraColnosormetaG_FD_56232 | JGI IMG/M metagenome (GOLD analysis project Ga0041059, IMG submission 56232) | Arabidopsis roots microbial communities from North Carolina, USA - Col MF nosort | ecosystem: Host-associated > Plants > Roots > Unclassified | place: USA: North Carolina | collected... | reverse complement strand
AACCGGACGGTCCAAGTTTTTCTAATAAGACACAAATATATAAAAAAAATCTTTTAAATTTTTTTTTTTTTGTCAACTAGTAAAAATTTCATTAATAACTAAGAATACATATTTTCGAGTTTAAGATTTCGAATTTAGATTAATAGTGTACATTAGTTTCCAAATTTAAAGTTACGAGTTAAGCTAATGTTTAACCAATTAAAGTTGGTTGCCGACTTCTATTTCATTTCATGTTTTGTTTTATATGTTTTCGTTGATTAACTATTAATTTCTTCAGACTTTTACGATGTCCAAGATTGTTACAATACTAGATTTTAATCCGCGGTACACTCCATGAACAAATTTTTTTTTAATTAATATATATAAAAGTTTGCAAATTATATCTATCTATAAAATATTTTTATTTTATAGTTTACAATTGTTATTAAGTAACGTCCTGCCAAACTTGTCCCATAAAAAAACCCGCGGTACACCGCTTATTTAAATATATAATTAAAATAAATATTTTACGGGATTGCAATTGTATTCTGGTTTGTCAAACAAATATTTTTTTTAAATAGTTGCCAAAATCTAATTCAAATTTTGGAGAAATAAGATTTATTGGATCGATAAAGAATGTATTTAGGTGCGTTTTGCTCATTTTAAGGAATTGCAATTGTATTTTGGTTTGTCAAACATTTTTTGTTTTAAATAGTTGTCGAAATCTAGTTCAAATTTTAGAGAAATCTGTGTGATATATGGGATTGAAATATATTTGGAATATTTTTCGTTTGTTAATCAATTTATTACAAAAAAAAATAATAATTAAAAACCAGTGGCAGCCATTGTAAATAAGTCTCAACTCCAAGATTTATTTCACAAAATAGCTGCAAAAATATATATGTAGATTATATTTGATGTGTTTCTTAAAAAACTATATATAATCAATAAATAATATCTTTTTGTCGAGAATAATTGAAGCAATAAAATCATAAATCATTATACAAAGTGGCATTATAAAAATACCTATACTACTAGAAGACAAGTGTGAATCATAAATGGGTCAGATTAAAATTGAATTTAAAACTAAATTGTCCGTAATTAAGATAATTGAATTATTTAATTTGAATTGTCATTTAATTATTGTTTGGTGAAAAATATTGACCCGTAAAAGTAAAAATTAGATATAGAATCAAATAAAGTAAATGTGTCAAATAAATATTGCAAAATAATTCTATTGATTTAGTAAACAATCTAGTAAATAAAGAATAAATTATATTGATTGAAAATTGTTTTGGTTGACTCGTTAGCATGACATTTCTATAAATAGGTAGCTAGATGTTATTCTTTTAAGTGTTTCTCTATTAATATATAGTGGATTTACCAGCAAATTGGATTAGTTAATAAAACATAATCAAATAATCTATTCTACTAATATCAAATCTTCTCAAAAAATAGATAATGAGTTAGATTATCACACTTAGAACAATAGTTGTACAAAAAAATTAAAACTGTGTAGAAGAATTTAGGTAACAAAATATGTATTTGCTATCACTTTTACTGTGATAACCAAAACACAACATGTCTTATAAAATTAGTAGCTAGATGTTTTTAGATTTACCAATAATAATAAGTGACTTGATTCTATTTGCGTTCAACTTCCTTTTTTCAATGCATTTAACTTTTTTTGTCTTATCTTTTTATTGAAAAAAATATTTAAATTATAAGTAATTTTAAACAGACTTAAATAAATAGTTTAGTGTTATGTAAAAAGATTAATTTTTTCGATGGGTGATCTATTTTACAAAGAGTAGAAAAAAAAACCAATACTATTGACCTATTACTTTCATTTCCTTTCCTTTTCTTACTTCAATTCTACTCAGTTGCTGCCGTTGATTCCCAAATGGCTTTTGTCTGTGATGAATATGTTGAGCATACAAGATTGTATAATATTTATGCGTTGGAATGCCCAAACTGTTTGAAATTCTTCTGTTGTAAGGTATTGTTAACCTCTCTTTCTTGTCTTTGTTCTATAATAGGTGAACAATGAAACTAAACGCTTTTATGTAGGTTTTTGAGTTCGGTTAAATCGGTTTAATCGGCTTTTTGGTTTTTTTTTTATTTCTACAATTCTGCCGAATTGAGCCGAATTTAAAATTTTTTTTTGCTTTCAAAATATTTACTTTTATCTCGTCCACCACAGAAATAGCTACTGCAAAAAAAACAAAGTATGTTGAAGATCTTTCATTGTAATATCTTATTTTCTCTATTTCTTAATTATTTCTAATTTATGATCATGTTTGGTGATAGTAAATACTTATTAAAGTGTTTGAAAGTCTTTACAAGATATCAAACTAATATTCAAAGTTCCACATGTTTTCTTATTTACAAAAGATTTTCTTTAAAGAGACGGATCCATTAGATGATAATCTACAATAAATTTCTTAACAATATAGATATCTCATATTAAACCCAATTTTTGATCTTTAACTATATTATTTATTAGCCCTTAATATAGGATAATGCATACAAATTTTTTGATAGAGAAAATCATTTTTATGTCCATCTGTCTATTCAATAGCCAAAAGTCCTATTAAACTACATGAGATAATATTTAACTTCATAACTTACCACCAAGAAAATGAAATAAATTAAGAAAATATCTAAAAAGCTTACACACGTGTATGTTGCCCTTAGCCTAATGTGCCTAACTACTACGCACGTGTGGCCGTATGATGTATATAAATACATATACAAGTTTTGCTAAACGCATACCTTTTTTTTTATCTCACCGTCTTTTATTTCGTCTTCCTCATCTTTCTCGTCTCTGAACCTCTTCTCTAAGGTCTCTCTCTTTAAACCTAATTATCTTCTTTAATAACTTAGATTAAATTTCAAAATGCAGATTTTATGCTGTTAGTAATTACGTAATTGATTTTGCTTTTGTTAAATTAATTTGATTAGAACGAAGAAGAAAATTGACAAGTGCAAAAATGGCGACGGATTGCAATAGAGTCAACGATTTCTTGTTTTCTCAGCAGCAAGAGGTAATTAAATCAATTAATTGTATTTTCTCTAATTTCATGAATTTTTTTTTCTAAGCCGTGGTGCAATGTTTTGGTATTTATTTAAGGTATATTTAGCGTTTTTGGTTTAGGAGCAAAATTGAATATTCGATTTTGAAAATTCTAAAGATGGTATTGAATCTGGGTAGCAATAAAATAAAAATTTAAGGGTAAATTCCTTTTTGTTTAATTTTAAGAAAATATGTTGACTACAATTGAACATAATTTTTTATTTAGAAATTAATTTGATAATTTTAAGTTAAGGTCGGATTAGTAGTCAACAAGTCAAAATAATTGTGGTAAATTACCAACCTAATCGTCGGCAATTTAACAGCGGCGTACACGTTTGGTTTCATAATACTTCTATCATTCAAACACTGTTTTTGTTTTAACATATTTCTGGTCAAAATTAAATATAAATGGATTTGATTACTTATTAATTATCAAATTAATATTATGATTTCTAATCTTAATTGGGTTGAAGATTTTTATTTTTTATTTGTCGGGTGGAAGATATTTCTGATAGGTATACAATATTTTTTTATGATAAAAAATCTTATCATAAGATATTTAATGAAACGGACGGTCGTAAACGATAAATTCATCTTCATCTGAACCAACTACTAAATCAACGGTTTATTGTACTGCCACGTGATACGTTTGATGACACATGTGTTCCCAATCCGGATCTTCGCCTTTGATATGTGATCCGGTCCACATGAAATTGCCGATTTCGTCTTGGTCTATGCATTCTCATTTTTTCCTAATTTTGTTTTCTGTCCGATTGTGATTGGTACAATGAACCTCTTTACAAAATCCGGATAATCGGTTTGTCAAATTAAACCCTTTTTGTTAACCTATAGTATGCATACCGGTATGGAAATTGCTTTCCGGTTTTTGTATTTGTCGGTTTATTTTGGTTTGTATTATTTTGTCCTTAGTCTACTTCTGGTGCAAATAAATACGGAGGACTTGTGCCAAAGAAAAAGCCTCTCATCTCTAAGGTGAATTTATCTTTAATTATTTTGTCATTAGTCTACTTCTGGTGCAAATAAGTAGTTGTTAATATTCACGACTTTAAAATCAATGCAGGATTCCAAACGTGCTTTCTTTGATTCAGCAGATTGGGCTTTACTCAAGGTAGCTCAGTTTGTGCAATATATCTAACTTTAAATCTTTTACATATGAAAACATTATTGTAATTGTTTTTATTATATATTTTGATATTCTACAGCAAGAAGCAAGTATAGATCAGAGAACAATAGCGGCAATAGAAAAACTAAGACCCAAATTGCAGGTAATGTTTTAAATCTACTTAGACCAGTAATTACATATAATTAGTACTCTTAATTATTTCACCTAAGTTTTGGTTCATTTGGTGCTAATTTCAGAGAACGCCTCGCAAGCAACTTTCTCCTAGGAGACCCACATGTGCGACGGGAAATGAGAATCTGGTAAGAAAATAGGTTTTTATTATAATTATTACTATTTTGTTCTTATTCTTTTCTTTGTTTTCTTTCTATTTTGTATTTTCATAGTATATGTACATGCAATTTAGTATTTTAAACATGTATTTATAAAAAAAATTGTTATACTTTTTGCAGACAGAGTCGAGCTTTTAGGGTACAATGAAAAGGGTTTGACGTGGAAATGGAACGTGATTGGTTTGGTAGCCTACTCACGTGTTTCATGTTTCCATTAAAAAACTTGTATGCAGTTATTGACAGTTGTTCGGTTATTTTCACTATTGGTTCCTAAAATGCTTGTCGTTTCAATAAGTTGCGCAGACAATTGTTGGTGTGTTCTTTCTTTTTCTTCTTCTCCATTCATAAACCTTGTGGTGTTTAGTTTTTCCTTCAACGAGAAAAAGAAGATTAAAAATCTGGTAAAACTACTTAACATAGGCAAATTGGAGTCAACGATCATGAAATAGTTTATAATTAGATGAGAGGCTAAACAATTGATGTGTAGCATGTACATTAGTTTCATATGTTCAATAATCACTAGTGATTATGCGTTCTTATTTTTACGTTTTGTGGCTGAGTCTATGCTTAGTTAGTAGCTGAAATAATAAAAACAGATTGTTTCACTTTCACCGTGGTGGAGGGTAAATACAGCTTGAATAGAATTATAGAAATATTGTCATTTTCTAGCTAAATATGTGCAACTTCATTACAAGTTCGATTAATATAGGTGAAGCGAGTAAATCAAGATTTAGATGCCTAATATCTGATTTCTTTGCACAATTTTTAGTTACTGAAATTTCCTCCTCCAATATTTCTTAAGTGTCTTGGTTAAGACTTGACAATCACCCTCAAAATCTTATCCACCCTATGTTCCATATGTTTTGAGTTACATTTAACAAGGATTGCTTCAGCTTCTAGTGGTACTAAATTTTACCCTAGAAACACCAATACTTTGGAGTCCATAATGATCACAAATTTTTGTTATAAGTACTAAGTAGCAACAATCATAATTGACTGAAAAACATCTTTGGCATGTTTCATCCATCTTTATTCCACTTGATATAATATTGCAACTCCACACAATTCGATCATCAGCTGGTTGAAACCACTTAATAGTTCCATAAGATATCATTCCACATTGAAAATTTCAAATATACCCCTAAAGTTATAAGAAAATGTCGACATTGCCCAATATGTTTCGACTGATTTTTTTTTAACTTGGTTTGGTAATCATGTCGAAATTGCCAATTGGTTTCTTAATAAACGACGCAGTTTTAATTCTTCTCCGTCTCTTACGTTTTCTCAGCGCCATTGATCCTTCGATCTCAGCAAAACTTTCGCCGGCAAAGTGATTTGAATTCGTGAAGCACTAAATTGTATAATCAGATACGGTGAGATGAAGATTGATCTGAACAAGGTGGCTCGTGAAATCGAAGTGGATAATCGTATTCCTCTCCGTAATTACTACCGCATCGCCGATAATCTCCTCCGACAGGTCTGTTCCCGATATCGCAACGGAGTTTCGATTCAATTTAACTCTAGATGTAGATTCTTAATTCATGTTAAAGCATCTTTAGGATTTGACAAGTTTAGAAACTGGAGAATGTAAACTTGGTATTGATTTTGTTAGGTTTAGGTTATCAATTAAAACAGTGATTGATTTCTGAGAAAGTTACAAAATCAAATGGTAACATGTTTGAACATTGCTCAGGCCAGTATATATCGCGAAGAGAAGAATGTGGTGGATTTGTATATCATGCTTCTTAGATATTCAAGGTAAGGATAAAAGTATCTCTATATGTAGTTTTGAATTTTTGTATGTTCCATGAAAGAGCTACAAGTTTTTTTTTTTTCTGCAGTTTGATTTCTGAAACAATTCCTTTCCATCGAGATTACCAGGCATCGCTTCCACAAGAAAGACTTGGGAGTAGGAAGGTCAGGTATTTCTGTTTTAACCTTCGAATGTTGTTTAGTGTTACTAGACTTAGTAGTGTCCTCAGATTTGGTCTTTTTTTTGTGCTACAGAGGTTGCGTGCTGTAATCAATGAGCTCGAGTCTCTGAAACCGGAATTCAACCAGCTAGTGGATAAGCTGAACAGAGTTGAGGATGAATCCCGTCAGGATGGAAGTGATCTCCCGGTCGTATCATATAGTTCAGATGCTGTTGAGTGGCCTCCTGCTCACAAAGCTTCATACTCCAGACCTGATATTAACAAGGTAAGACTTGGAGTTTGCATTGAGTACATAATCTAGGATTTCTATATAATCATTGCATCTTCAAAATCCATGTGATTTCTTACCAGCAATGCCTTTTCCATTTTTTTTGTCTTCTCTGGATGCAGCCCTTACCGACATCTCAACCATCCTGGACGTATAACAATAATCTGACTTCATCATCAAATCGTACACAGATTGATCAGCAGTTCCAGAAGCTGTGAGTATTCTCCCTTAATATAATTGTCGGTAATTCTGCTTAATAGGAATTCAAACACTATAAGCTCTCTGAGCTTTAGGAACCCTGAGAAATAGGGGTATGCCATCCGATATGTGTCACTGGTTTTCTTGCTTTACATCTACCTGTTTCTGTGATCACCATATATATACGATGTTTGGGTCACTTATTAGTTATTACCAGAAAAACTACCATTCTGATGGACTAAACTGCCAATGCTGCTTGGATTTTCTATTTATGGTATCATGTTTATTGGTTGCGTTTTGTGGAATTCTTCTTTGGTTTTGGGATATTGAAACAAGAAATGAGTCTATGAGACTCAAGTGCTACTCCATATTAATCTGGGATGATCATTGAGACTTTAATTGTGCTCCTGAACCTGCAGATCTTTTGATTTCCTGCCTCCAAACCAAGCAACCTTGTCAAGACATTCATTTCTAGGTCCGAATGGTCTTAAAAGGCAATGGGTTGCACCCAAGTCAGAGATAAAGGTATAGTGCTGATCATTGTTACCTTTCTCACATTTTCTCACTCTTTCTTTTTACTCTTGGTCCAATTCAATGTTTAATTATCTTAGATCTGAAGGAACTGAGAAAAATCTTTATTTTGTATGGAATGATAGGTTCAATATCCGAGTAATACAGATTGGGGTTCTGCGGACAATTCAGGGTAAGTACTCATCTTCTGTTACCTTCTAAGCTTTTCCTTAAAGAAGTCATGGCTATTTCAAACTGACTCCATGTATTTCTGCAGTTTAATTGAAGCTGGACCTAGCAGTTCCTCAGCATCACTTAATGGTGATTCTCAAGAAGTCTCAACACTGAACTCTGTGCTCTCCTTAGATGATGGTCGATGGCAGCGTCATTCTGAGGCAGTAAATTCCCAGTTTATTAGCGACGCAACTGAAGACCCGTTTCAGTTTGTCGGTATGAAGCAACCTTCCCCTCCTCCCGTGCTTGCTCAAGTGCATCAAGAGTTAGCCCAAATTTGCCCATCTAAAGTAGCTGATCCTAGACCAGGACCTGCAATTCCTTCCCTAGAAGGAAAAGAGGGCAGCAATTCTTATCAGCATTTGCATGTGGTATGTTCCAGCTGTATCTTCTTTCACTTTTGTGCAGTTTCCACCAATTCCATAGTGTTTGTGAGAGTAAAGTGGAAGGGATATGCATATCAAGTAGAAAATTATCCATGATTAGTCTAATTATTTGGTATGTGTTCAAGAATCAACACATTAAATCATCGAAGTATTGGATTCATGACCATTACAGCTTCTTAAAAGCTTGCTAGAATCGGTTCTGGAAATCTTTCTCTTTCACCTCTTCTTAATCTACTACTAATGTTGTCACCCTTTATTTAAATTTGCTGAAGCCTGTGCGCATAATGGATGATTTCCTAAGGCTAGCTCGGTCAAACACAGAACGGAATTTAGAAACTTGTGGAGTACTTGCTGGTTCTCTGGTGAGTAGATGGAACCTTTGCATTTATAATTTTTGATTCCAATATCATGATCAGCTCGCCATTACTTATATTCTGTCTATTTGCCATGTTTACAGAAAAACAGGGTTTTTCATATCACTACTCTCATAATCCCAAAGCAGGAGTCTACCTCAGATTCTGTATGTTCTTCATTTTTCTTAACCATTTACATCAATAACAATCTTTTTAATTCTCGCTGGTATGCTTCTCACACTTAGTTCATCATCATTTGGTAATGTACAGTGCCAAACACTAAACGAAGAAGAAATATTCGAAGTACAGGACAGACTCTCTCTATTTCCCTTGGGTTGGATTCATGTAAGTTCTCTCACCCGAACTAAAAAATCTTCCATTTCCAGATAATGACTTACCAAAACGTTACTCAGAACAATTGTGAATCCATATATCCACTAGTTGATAAGCTTTATCGATTCGTCTTGCTAATTTACATTTTGGTTTCAGACACACCCTACACAAACTTGCTTCATGTCATCAGTTGATCTACACACACACTACTCGTATCAGGTAACAAACTCCCCTTATCAATATCTCTATGTTAATCACTTATGATGCGATTATAGTAAAACCATCATCTATATCTATTGTCCCAGATAATGCTACCGGAGGCGGTGGCAATCGTAATGGCACCAACAGACGAATCAACACCTCATGGAATATTCCATCTCTCTGATCCATCAGGCGTATCTGTGATCCGAAACTGCCAGCAACGAGGCTTCCACCCACACGAAGAATCAGAAGACGGTAACCCAATCTACGAGCATTGCTCACACGTCTTCCTCAATGCCAAACTCAAATATGAAGTCCTCGATCTCCGCTAAAAGCCAACCTCCATCACCATGTTATTATTTTTCCTGGAGTCTTAACTTTAAAGAGACATTAAAAAGACCTCAGAGATCAGATGTCTCAGCCGTACATATATGTGTATACTTCTTAAAAAAACCTTCTCTTTAAAGTTCCAAACTTGGCTGAGCCGTCTTAAGTAATGATGATTGTGTTTATTTATAACGAGTACACTTTTAAATTCGTATGCACCATTTCACAAAGCCAGATGTTTGATTAAAAAAACATAAGTATTTTTTTCTGACGATTTTTTCATTTAAATTAAAATTCATTATAGTCTGTGGGAAAGACCTGATACCATGAAAGTTGAGGTGAAAATCTGTTATTAGCTTTCATCAGATAAGAACGGAGAGAGAATAACAGATTTTCACCTCCTAGATAATGCTACCAGAGGTACTTGCAATCGTTATGGCTCCAACAGACGAATCTACCCCAATATATGAGCATTGCTCATACGTCTTCCTCAACGTCAAACTCAAATGCGAAGTTCTCTACTCTAAACTTTCTTAAACGAATATAATATACTTTTAAAATTACTTTCACAAAACCAAGTTTTGCCAAAAAAAAAACTGTATTTTATTTTAAATTAAATTTAGTCGGTGCGAAAAGACTAATGAATAAACAAGTCAACTTAAGTAAATTAATGGTCTCTGTATCGAATCTTAAAATTTAGATTTACCAAAATGTTTTTGTAAACCAACGAAATTCAATCTTTCTCTCTGTGCCTTTTTTCCTCTTTTCTCGTTCCCCTCTACTTCATTTAGGGTTTATCATCCTCTACCAATCCGCCGATTCTATACATACACTTTTCATATATATACATACATCGTCTCCACTCTCGTTGGCTCATTTTTCATTCACCGCCACGAAGCAAGAGGAGATTCGTATTAGCCACCATGTCTTTGAGACCTAACGCTAAGACTGAGGTTCGCCGGAACCGCTACAAAGTGGCGGTGGATGCTGAGGAAGGAAGACGGAGGAGAGAGGACAACATGGTCGAGATCCGTAAGAGTAAGCGTGAAGAAAGCTTACAGAAGAAGCGTCGTGAAGGCCTTCAAGCTAATCAGCTACCTCAATTCGCTCCTTCTTCTGTTCCTGCTTCATCAACTGTTGAGAAGAAGGTAATATTACTAGCGATCTGGAACCGGTTTCCTAAGGATTTGTATTGTGTTTAGATCGATTCGATTTTGATTTTGGTTTTGGTTTTGGCTAGTTGGAGAGTTTGCCTGCTATGGTTGGTGGTGTTTGGTCAGATGATAGAAGTTTACAGCTTGAAGCGACTACTCAGTTCCGGAAATTGCTTTCTATTGAGCGTAGTCCTCCGATTGAAGAAGTGATTGATGCTGGTGTTGTGCCTCGGTTTGTGGAATTTCTCACTAGAGAGGATTATCCACAGCTTCAGGTTTGGTGGATTCGTTATGTATCTGTCATATTTTGCTAGAATTGTCTTCTGATACTAATTACTTTGTGTGTGTGTGTGTGATTTCAGTTTGAGGCTGCTTGGGCATTGACAAACATTGCTTCTGGGACTTCAGAGAATACAAAGGTGGTCATTGAACATGGTGCTGTTCCGATTTTTGTTCAACTATTGGCTTCTCAGAGTGATGATGTCCGTGAGCAGGTAAGATATGTGTTTATGGTTTTTTCTCATGACTCAATATACTGTCAATTTTGTTTGTTTTCGGGAACAAGCATGTTCTAAAGCTTGTTTGTTTCTTAATCTTTTCATGTGTAAGGCTGTGTGGGCATTAGGGAATGTTGCTGGTGATTCTCCACGGTGCAGAGATCTTGTCCTTGGTCAAGGAGCTTTGATACCATTACTCTCTCAGTTGAATGAGCATGCTAAACTCTCGATGCTGAGAAATGCTACTTGGACCCTCTCTAATTTCTGCAGGGGCAAGCCACAGCCTCCCTTTGACCAGGTTTGTCTCTCATTCCTATCTTAATCTCTGCCCAAAGATGAAGGAGTTTTTCTTTTTAATTCTTGTGATCTCTTAATAACAGGTCCGTCCAGCACTCCCAGCCCTTGAACGCCTGATTCATTCGACTGATGAGGAAGTGTTAACGGATGCATGTTGGGCTCTCTCTTACCTTTCCGATGGCACAAATGACAAAATCCAATCTGTCATTGAGGCAGGTGTTGTTCCTCGACTCGTCGAGCTTCTCCAGTGAGTTTCAAATCCCATGATTTCACCGTGCTTTTGTATAATGAATGTTATGTGTTAATGAATATTATCAATTTTATTTTGCTGTAGGCATCAATCACCATCTGTGCTTATTCCTGCCCTTCGTAGTATTGGTAACATTGTCACTGGAGATGATCTGCAGACACAGGTATGTTTGTTCTTTTATAGTGTCATTCATTCATATTATTCAGGATACATGGTCCAATACTGATGGGAAGAATGAAATACACTGGCTTAGAAAGCTGAATCTGAGTTTGTTGATAATGACATTTAGTTGTCAAAAGTTACTTGTCAAATTCTTCCTAGATGAATCTCTAGAATGGGAACTGTCAATTCTTCCCAGATTTTATTTCCCCCCCTGCATGTTTTTTACCCTAGTTATGCAATACCTAACATTCCTTTTGAATAGTTAGACTAATTTAAGGCAGTATGTATAATACTCTTAAGAATCTCACACATGTACCATTCCTCACTTATTTTGCTTTCTTTTTTGGTTGGTTCTACAGTGTGTAATTAGTCATGGTGCACTTCTTAGCCTTTTGAGCCTTCTGACTCACAATCATAAGAAGAGCATCAAAAAGGAAGCTTGCTGGACAATCTCAAATATCACTGCTGGAAACAGGGACCAGATTCAGGTGAACTTTTGCTAAAGATTGTTGTTTCTGCTCAGCTTATCAGTTTCTCATAAACTAATCACTAATGTTGGAAGACATGTTTCAGAAGCCTTTTTGTTGTTTGAAGAAAGATGTTCTGTGTGTTTATGTTCTCTAATATTGTTGTGGTATTGCAGGCTGTGTGTGAAGCTGGTTTGATTTGCCCTCTTGTCAATCTGCTTCAAAATGCGGAGTTTGATATAAAGAAAGAAGCTGCGTGGGCAATATCAAATGCCACTTCAGGTGGTTCTCCTGACCAAATCAAGTAAGATTATCCGATATAAACTCCATGTTCTGTTGATCTCAACTCCTTTAGAATCTTTGTTGGTTATTTTTCAAACAGTCAATTAAGTTATTCCGTTGTGTGTTTTAGGTACATGGTGGAACAGGGAGTCGTGAAACCACTGTGTGATCTTTTGGTGTGCCCTGATCCAAGGATTATCACTGTGTGTCTGGAAGGATTGGAGAACATTTTGAAAGTTGGGGAAGCTGAAAAGGTCACAGGAAATACCGGGGATGTAAACTTTTATGCACAGCTGATCGATGATGCTGAGGGATTAGAAAAGATTGAGAATCTGCAGAGTCATGACAACAGCGAAATCTATGAGAAGGCAGTGAAGATTCTTGAAACGTACTGGTTGGAAGAGGAAGATGAAACTTTACCACCTGGTGATCCCTCTGCACAAGGCTTCCAGTTTGGAGGAGGTAATGATGCAGCCGTACCACCAGGTGGATTCAACTTCCAGTGAAGGTAAAAAAACCTCACTACTTGGGACTAATTTATCTAAGCATCTAAGGCTAGACTAGCAAACAGAGTAAATCTGCCTGTGTGTCTACCTTGTGTGAATCTGTGAGTCTGGTTTTGCTTCCACAGGAGCTGAACATGACGATTTGAAGAGTCGAAGGAGCTTAAAGAGTTTGGGGGCACTGGTTAAAAAGGGTATGATTAGAGAGTCTGGTCTTCTGTGTAAAAGTCAGATGGGGTGCCTTACTTAGTCTGGCCTGGTCCGGTCAGATCCAGTGGTTGGTGGGTTTGAGTCATGGAATAAGCTTGTTGGGGGGGAGTTGGGTAGGAGTCATCAAGGGATATTTATTTTTGGGAAAGGGTTTATAAGTTTTTAAAGTGTGATCTGATGAGAATGTGTCTCTCTGGGTTTTTGTTACATTTGTACTACACAACACTGCAAAGTCAAACATAAAAAAGTTGGTCAAACTTTATTTGGTCTTATTGGTGACATAAAAGCCCAATTGGTTCGTCTCTTTATTGTTTATAGTAAATGTTTTTTTTTATAATCTATTTTAGTGCGGTCCAAGTCATTTTGGGCTATTGTCTACATATGCACGCGTATCTAGTTTCAACATATTTCCATTAATCGATGTTATTAATGGTTATCGTCAACTTCAAGTAGGGAGGGTTTCAATAATAAAAAAATCCTATGTTTTGTTCAATCCCTGTCGTTTATAAGCGTAGGTATGCCTTGGACCCAAAAGAACTCAAATATTCATAAGTCGATTACACAAATTTAAATAAGATGAAATTGACCAAAAAGAGAGATGTTTTGTAATTTTCATACAAAAAAAGTTGCACTACACGAGCATGTCTTCGATATACCTAATATTATTACATAAATTTTTCGTATTTCATTGTGAAGAATTACACAAAATATCTAAAAGACTGGTAAAAAATGCATGCATATCTCTAAGCCCAATTAGGGAAATCTAACGTGGCAAACAACCACAACGAGTAAATCCAATGTATTTCGTGCGCCAGGTTTTGAATTAAAATTTCAAATTTGGTACCAAAGCAAGCAAGATACCAAAAAACCCCCTTCCACAAGATCTTTGTTACAAGTTGTTGTTGTAAAATGATTTTCCCTCTTCTTTTTTCAGTTTGTGGTTGTTTTATTTTTTGGCGGGTGGTTCTATAGTAATAAAACACCGCGCTCGAGGGTAAAAAAGTAATTAAGAAAGAGAAATCTAGGGTTTATTAGTCCCCGCCTCCTCCTTTATTATAAAAACCCTCTCCGTTTGTTTTATCCGTTATTCTTCTGCGGCGTCTCTCTCTCTTCCTTATCATCATCATCTTCACTCTAAACTTCACAGAGAGCCATTCAAGCAGAAGAAGAGCTCTTTGATCCTTCTCTGCCATTTCCGTTACTCTCCTTTCTTCTGTTTCAGAGTTTTCTATTCTTCTCAATCCTATCTCGCTTCGAAGTGGATCAATGTGAGTTTCCATGATCGTTTTTGATCCTTCTCTTACTTGTAGTTGATGATCACGTTTAATAATTGTCTTTTTCTTTTGTAGATGTCAATGACGGAAGAAACCAAGACGACGAAGCTCGAATCGGCGGGAGATTCGTCCGATGTAGACAACGGGAACTGTAGTAGCAGTGGAAGTGGAGGTGATACGAAGAAGACATGCGTTGATTGCGGAACAAGCAGGACTCCTCTTTGGCGTGGTGGACCTGCTGGCCCTAAAGTAAGGATCATGATCTCTCTCTACCATTTTCTTTTAAACCCTTAAAAATCCAAGCTTTAAGGTCTCATGTGTTAGATCTAGTCAAATAGGTACTTGAATCCACTTAAAATGTAGGTTGATCTTGTGTGCTTAGCTCTGTTGCTAGTGGGTTTTGTCTCATTGATGTGATCATGTGTATACATAGTCTAGGTATGCGAGGTTTGTGTCAATCTGTGGTTGATATTTAAATTTGTTATGTGATCTCTATGTTTTGTTTTGATTCTGTGTTTGAAGCCTTATTACTAATTGATCAGGTTAAGATTATTGTTACACTGTTTTTATGATGCCTTTTTTACTAAGAGATGGTTATGTCTCTTTAATTTTAGATCTGTTTGATGATTGTTCACTATTTGTTCTCTGGTCTGATCATGGATTGACTTTGTTTGCAGTCATTGTGCAATGCGTGTGGTATCAAGAGCAGAAAGAAGAGACAAGCAGCTCTTGGAATTAGACAAGATGATATTAAAATCAAGAGCAAAAGTAATAACAATCTTGGTCTTGAGAGCCGAAATGTCAAGACCGGAAAAGGCGAACCAGTTAATGTTAAGATTGCCAAATGTGAACCGGGAATTGTCAAGATTGCCAAAGGTGAACCAGGAAATGTCAAGAACAAAATCAAGAGAGATCCTGAGAATTCCAGTAGCAGCAATAATAACAAGAAGAACGTGAAAAGGGTTGGTAGATTTTTGGATTTTGGGTTTAAGGTACCGGCGATGAAGAGATCGGCTGTGGAGAAGAAGAGGCTATGGAGGAAACTTGGGGAAGAGGAACGAGCCGCAGTACTTCTCATGGCTCTTTCTTGTGGTTGAGATTTTGTCTCTTAACCCTTTTTTTTTGATGTGTCGTAATGGTTGAGTGAAAGAGATTAGGGAAAATAAGTTAGTGAGGAAATGATGAAGAGAGGATTATTAATCCTACTTATCATATATATTAGTTAATGTAATTTTAGAGGCAAGCTAATGTTATATGCCATCTACTAATTAATTATTCGTATGAACTCTGGTTTAGTTGATTAATGATCATTTCTTTGAAGTTGAATGATTTGTAATATGTCTCTTATTCTTAATTGTTCGCTTAAAGGTGGCTTAAAATGATCTTTTATTAGTTCCAAAATTGTGAATTTTAAGGATCTTTTTGTCACTACTACTCGCTAGTAACGATTTGTTTGAGTAAACTCTAATGGTCAATCAATTGATAAAGAGTCTTTTATTTTTAAAAAACTATTATGAATTAGAAAGGAAACCTAATGTGAATTTTGAAAATTTTGCTCCAAAATAAAGTCCAGCTGTTCATATATTGGATATCTCGACCTCCACGCGATCTTGAAGCGCGTGATCTCAGAACGAGACAGCTATAAACAGCTCATGAGTTTTGGGCTTTTCGTTGATGATTATAATAAAAACAGATTTTTTTTATTACAAAAAAAAAAATAAGAGCCGGTGATGGAGACAATTGGGTCTCTCTTCTCATTTTATTGCGATTCTTTTTTTCTTTTTTTTCACGTCCTTTTTTTTTACAACAAAAGGTTATAAAACATTTTTCTGGCTTCCAAAATTAAAAGATATTTATTTCTTCTTTTATATTTTTAGATATTTATTTATTTAATTGTAAACTCTAAAACGATTATATATAAATTTCTCTAGCATGTCGTCCTGTCGTCTAAAATATGGAAGGATAATAAGAAAATGGCATTTATAGATTAAATTTTGCGGCTGCAAATTCTATGATAAGGAAGAACCATTTTTGTGTATACACTTGCATGCAAATAGACCCACAAATGTGAACATGCTGAAACACAAGCTAAAAACATTATTTGTATATTGACAAAAAAGAAAAAAAAAACATTATTTGTATCACGTTGGAGATTGATTCTGACTTTGAAATATTAAGTAGCAAAATGACTCCAAAATCTCTTTGGTTAATGTAATGTATCTTTTACATAGAAGAAATAATGAAAAAGAAACTCTCATTTTCGTGTAAAGAAACAGATTAAGAGAGCAGATAAAGATTTAAATATATGTTGCTAATGATTTTAGCAAATAAAATAATAATATTAAAATGTGAATTGGTTTATTTTCCACATAAGTTTGATAGAAGTTCAACTATTAACACTTCATCTCGAAAACACTTTTATCATTGCCTAGTTTTTGTGTGTCTCTTTGTTTTAAGTTTTTTAACTGAATTAATTTGATACAAAATGTCCAATAATAGCCATTGGTGATTCAGTCTAGTAACTCAAACTGAAATCTTGGTTGACTCCAAAATAGTAATGGTTTGATCTTTATAGTTTTGTTCGTTTAATTTTGGCTAGTGATTGCAAATTAGCAACAGAGGATGTTTGTTATTCCGTTGCTGATTTAGTAACACATTTCGGTTGATTAACAATAATAAAAGAACACTACATTCTATTGTTTTAATCGCTAATGGCCAAATTTCGTTGTCGGAATATCATGTTACTGGTTTATAACAAACATAATTTGTCGTAAACAAATAATGACGATGGAATCCAAAATTGGAACATCAACTTACATCGGATGCTCGTCGAACGTGTAGGCCCAAAAGCACTTATAGCAGTTTGGGGCTTTTCCAATATCAAAGAAGAAAGTAGGACCCAATATTAGCCTCGAGTAGGTTTATATTCAATACAGTCACTTGTGGCTCATGTTCCTTCTCTACATCATCTCTTTAATATATACTCATTTTAATAGTGTTATACTATTGGTATACTATATGATTATTAGTATAAAAAAATGATGCTTTTTTTTTTGTTTGTCCTTTTAACCAAACTATTGCGTCAACTAGTTTGTTGAGATTGGAATGTAAGTACACAAAAGTAATTAAAACCCAATTTGATTATTTTTCTTATTATTAAAAAAGAGAGTTACATTCATTAACACACAAATTTGTTAAAGATAGAAGTACAAATATATTTCTACTTGTACAAGCAAAAGTAGTAAAAAGAAAAATGGAGAAACAATATTCTCATCGTCTCAATATTTGTAGCGTGAAGATCTCTCATGCATAGTCTTGTCTTCTACCTTCTTATCTGCAAAAAATCTCTGCAAGGATCTGAGGAAATGAACCTGTTTGGTTGATATATTAATAAAGCTACTTCTTCCTTTAATTATCTTCTTTAATTATGTTTTAAACTAGAAGCAACCGAAATAAAGAGAGAAAATTAAAATAAATGAAACTCCGTAAGAGAATCTGATCTTTGCATCGGATCCGGACATAACAGATTGCGGCGGAGGGTTGTAATAGTAAAACGGAAAATATGGAACGATAGGGTTTGGAGGCGGTGTATAAGGGTAGTTTCCTCCACTTTTAGGAGGTGGATAGTAGTAGCCACCACTGGAGGAAGAAGGTGGTGGACGGTAAGAGCCAGATTGAGAAGCAGGAGGGTAGTAGTAGTAAGGACCACCACCACTGGAGCTAGGAGGTGGAGGACAGGCGGTGGTGGTGGGAGATGGAGGAGGAGGAGATGGATTTGACGGTGGAGGAGGAGGAGAAGGGTTTGGTTGACAAGGGTTGTCACAAGAAGTGCACATTGTACAGTCTGCGATCTGAGATGGTGACGTCAGGGTAGTAGTGAATGTGAAGAAGAAGAAGAAGAGAAAAAGATGGAATGTTCTGAAAGTTTCCATTGTCGGATGAATCTGGAGTTTGTGTCTGGTGAGAGAATGTGAATAAGTGAATTTGAGGAAGAAAGAAGAAGGAAAGAGGGAAGATGACAAAGAAGTGTGAAGGGCAAGTGTTTGGTCACTTTGTAGAGTGAACCAGTGGAACGTGTTAGATTGTGTACACCACTTCTTTTTATTTCTCACCATTTGTTAAAAAAACTATAGAAATATAAATACGTCATTGAAGAATTTTAAAGTATACTGTATGTAATATATATACTCACATTTACTGAATTTATATTGAAAGTTAAAAATAATTGACCAAAAGTGTTACAGAAAGATCCAAATTATCTTGAACTCACATTTCGATTACTGTTTTCTAGATTTAAAGAAAAATTTGTTCATGGAATTACAAAGCAAGAAAGAAATAGTGAAGCCCGTGATACAAAATTTGTGCTCAAACGATAGAAATAGTTTTTGAGTATTACGTTGTGTTTTTTGCACGATGGGTTATTGAACTGGTGGTCATTTTCCAAATGATGGAACGGGTTGAGTGCAGAGCATGCACGTGGACAAATAAGGACGGTTGGATGAAAAAAGCTCGTATAGGATCCGATGAGAATGAACGAACGCGTAACAAGGGAAGAGAGCACGTGCATGTCGGCTCGTTTATCAGTAACTTAAGTTGGTGCCTTCTTCTCTCATATTTGTTGGGAATCTCTCTATCCTCTTTAATGGTTTCTTCTTAACTAAACGAGATCACGATTTCTTCTTTCTCTTCTGACTTCATTAGTGAGTTATGATTCGTCAGATGAAACCGGACTTATTAAATTATCAATCTTACTACTATATAAAATAACGAAGACATTTACTCGCATCATTTCGAATAGGAATTTTCCTTTTCTTTTTTGATAAAAGCAAATGAAAAAGCAAGTAAAGGCACATGAGATGAGCAATAATAAATAGGGATCATCGAGTACTGTGTCCTGCTATTATGATACTACTACCCATCTTTCCACTTGCTTTTAGCGTATTTACTACTTCCATATTCATTTGCTATTTTTTTCTTCATTTATGCTTACTTTCATTTATGCTTACACAAACAAAATCTTGAAGTAAATACAAATATGTATGCAAACACATTGAACACATTCGAGATTAACATAAAACAATAATAAAAGAAGAGTAGTTGTTTTCTTTTGCATAAGATGTTTAACATAACATTGCAGTATATACATATCATTTTTATCTAAATAAAAGATGATTATTATCATCATTATTATTTTGAAAGTGGAGAACAACGGACCTACTTATTTTGTGAGATGATACTCCTATATGAATATGATTTAAGAAACGTGGCATAAAAATAAATAAAAGTTTACCAAATTAGGGAGAAGTTGAATGGGAAGGGAATCAGAGAGAGATACGACGTCGGATCCGGAGGTAACCAAACTTGCCAGCTCCAGGTGACGAACCTTCGAATATCAGCGGTAAATACCCTGTCGCAGCTTTGTATCTCTGCTGAATCTGAACATTCACCACCACACCATTAGAGCTTTTATATATAACTAAGTTCCTACTACCTTGGAATCTCGAGTGTGTTTACATACCTCGAGAATTTGTTGGCTGCTGCGCAATGAGTTACGGCCTACGACGCAGACTGTTCCACCTGATCCACCGCCTGTGATTTTGGCTCCATACAATGTTCCATCCTCAGAATTAGACTTGTTATGCTGCATCCCTTGTACTAACTGCACCAGCCGGTTGGTTCCATCCGATCCTAGTCCGCATGCGCTGTAACTATAGTGACACTGAACAAACCAAGTGTAGTAAAAGAGCATCAACGATATGTTAAATCCATGATCAAGAAACTCAACAACTCTTGGTCTCACAGTAGTTTGAAGTAATACCTGATAAAGAAGTCCTCCAAGAGCAGTAAGTTGCTCATCTGATGTTGCAGAAGTCAATAGAGCTTTAAATGTCTACAAGAAGAAGCATTTCACATTTATATAGGCTGAGCATAGATATTAAACCAACCAGAAAAGCATTCAAAAACAGAAGATGATTGTGAAATAACAAAAGACAGACCTTGACCCGGAAGTTTTCGTAAATAGGGTGTCTGGCAGGAGCTTTTACACTGTAAGAACGCTTTTGATCAATCACTGTGACCGGATCGTCATGATCCGCATATTCCTCAATGAATGTCTGACCCAACATGATATCTGGAAGCTTATCTGCATAACGGGCTTCATATCTGCAACATAACCAAAGCTAGGTGGATTAGCTGATATTATGCTGGTGTGTGACTTACGAAACGCTTTTACTTCGACTTGTGTTCTCACCTGTGAGGCGACAAATTGCACAAGTAATCTAATGAAGCTTCGGCCTCAAGTAGGTCAATCCCTTCATCCTCTAGTTCTTCCGGGTTGCCTCCATTAGCACTTGACGCTGATGGTGACAGAATAGAAGACGCCATTGACTTGATCATCTTTCTCCCCATGTAAGCGCCAACTCTGACCGACCTATAGTCTGCACCTCCAACGCTGCAAGACAAAGCTAATTGTTCAACAGAATTGAGATAATACGTTGAGGGATTATTTTTGAGTAAAAGGAGAAAATTTATGTCTAGTGACGTTAAAATATTTTGTGTGAAGCATTATATGCATACCTATTGAGAAGAAAACAGAATGAGGAAACCGTTTACCTGTGTCGAATTCCGGAATCAATTCCCCAAAATCTGACATGGTTGGGAATCTCAACAAGCCCAACTACTTCTGCAGGCTACATGTTTTTTAAAAACATTTATAAGAGAAATGAGTGGATCAAATCTTGTTAAGAAAGGAGATATCAGGAATGGTGATGTTTTGCTTCTAGCTTAGGCGTTACTAAGACCTACTTGGCAGATCATGGCCAACAGTTTATTGGCTTCCCCACAGGAAGAAGTCATCTGATCCATAACACCACATGGAGCTCCAACAATGTGATTCTCCACCTACAAGGCAATATAAGAGAATTAGTAAACCAAAACATTGCACAAAGTCAGGAAAGGAGTTAGTATGATGCTGAACATGAAACCTTTTGGCAGAGTATAGCAAGATCTCTGGGGTCGATACTCAGTCCTGCACATGTATATCAAATAATTGTTGGGATAGACAGAACTAAAATGCATAGAATCAAAATTTCCGTATATCTATATGGTGGTATATTCAGCTATCTCAAATGACCTCTGTTTTTTCACCAGCGTTCGTGATCATATGACAATATGTTAAAGTGAATTACCATGTGCAGCAGCTATTGCGGACATGCTCGCCACCTCCACAGCAGCAGATGAAGATACACCTTTACCTTCAGGTACAGCAGAAGAAACCTAGCAAAGCAAATAATTAGTCAGCTCTAATATTCATCTAATATGCATAGTACCAAGAACTAAATGCGGACAGAGGTCTAAGATTTTTAAGAAACTCATAAAGGACTAGTGACAGAAAGATCACAGTTTGTCAGAATTATAACTGAGAGGCCTCGCAATTGTGGCCCTCTAAGGGGATGGCAAACTTGCTAATTTCATATCCTACAATTGCATGTCTAAACGTTTCTTTACCGTTTTGATGACTTCACTCCTAGAACATGGAAAACTAAAGTATGTGCATCAAAACAAAGAACAGGATAAACATTTTTTACCAACAGAGAGTACAAGCAAAATTTAAAATGGCAAAGTAAAAAAAGATAAATTAGGAGAGATTCTGCAGCAGAAATGATAAATTTTAACAAAAGGATGAAAAAAAACGCACCAGCAAGCTGATGCTATCCTCAAAACGCACACCAAGTTCTATCATCAATACCAAGATTGTCCCAGCAACATATGCTGCCCACCTGGAAGATATTATTACCTTGTTAACGGAGAGAACTGAAGAAGCAGTTGAACAAAAGAGGAGAAACTCACTTTTGTGCTGGATCCTGAGCAAAGAACTTTCTTGCTTTTTCATAAGAAATTGGTTCATCTCCATCCATAAAATCAGACAAATCCATGTCAAAAGTGGGGGCACGATTGCTGATCTCTGATCCATATGAGACCTTAAACACAAAGATTCAAGGAAATCTCAGCAGGACTACAAAGCAAAATCTTCAAAATCTTAAGCCAGGACAATCCCAAAATGTGACTTCACTCAAATACTCATCCTTACAATTTGCAGAACTGGTGTTGGTACTTGTCCCTTAGCTTGCTGTCGGGCTTGGGCATGTTTCCACAGTCTATGTTTTCCAGGAAGGTTTCTTTGAACAGCTACATGGCAAGCTTCCCTTATTGGCATCTGAAGTTGTGATAATATCGATAAGAAATTGTTGTGATCAATCAAAATAGAGGATACGCAAGGAGGAACTTACGGTATTTTTACAATTACTACATTATAGCATTACACATAAGACAAAATAATGTTTTATGTAAAGGGACTTAGATAAATGCCACTAAGTTGAATTTATTCAAATTTATTTCCTTTGGCAGTAGATAAATAGACACAAGTGACCCGCAAAACTAATAGTAGAGAATTTTGACCTGCAAGACAAGGCTTCCTGAATAGTCAGCAATTCCACCCATCACATCTAACCTTCCAGGTGCTCTGGCAACAAAGATTTCTTCCTGCAAAAGCACAAAGGTTTCTTAACATATAACAACTTATCTCAGAGTTATAAAATTGTTATTTATATAATATGCTTGCACCAATGAAAAAAAAATGATGCCACCATCTTAACTGTGAGTTCCAAAAACACTTTATAATAAAAGTATCCTTTTGGAGGAGTTGCAAGTCGATTTTTGCAAGGTACTAGGCATGAACTTAGGCCATTAATTTTGTTCTATTTCACATTTCAGTAGAATGCTTACTGAAGCTACAAAAAACAGTCGAGTAAAACAAATATGCTACCTCCCAATTGAAGAGACCACCAGCAGCTTTTCTTTCACGCACGGTCTTCTTCTCCGTACTCTTTTCAGAATCATGAATAGCATCTAGCATAGCTAAACTCTTAAGAAATGTACACGTATCTGAAAGACCTTGAACATCACCTTGAAGGATATCAAAATCATCGATGCACCTGCAAGATAAGTGAAGAGATAAGGAAAAAAAATAAAAATTAGAGAATAGCCAGACAGAAACAATACTTACGACTCCACCAATGAGTTGTTCTCATTCGCTTGAACAGTAGGTGATGATCCAGCAGATTGACCTAGTTCATTTTCAGCCCTTGAATACCACTCCGGAATAGCAATGTCTCTTCCAGGGACTCTCTGTAGCTGATACCCCAGGATAATTGCATCACGTAATCTTCTTGCACCACTTAACTGTAACAAACATAAGACCCAACTGAAAAATTTTCTGTGAAGAAGAATTCTGCTGATAAGATATCAGATGATCCCACACACACTACACAAGATACTTTTGATGACACACTATCTCGATGATTCATGTCAAACAATAAGATTTTACTATTTAGATATGGGATTTACCTTATCAGATGCGCAGTGTCTTCCAATGGCTGTCTCCTGTAAGATGTGAGCTGCAATCTATCATTACACCAGTGTGCAAAAAGAAAAGTTAGAACACATGACGTATGGTTCCAGGTAAAGCCGTAATATATTTCAGAATCTTACAAGTTCAGAGATAAATGAAAACAAGATGGAACATCTACCTCACCACCATTGATGCCACCCTCATAGCAAGGTTTCAAGCTAACTGCACGTTCAAGATATGGCGTCCATTGGCCCATTAATAGGTCTCTCCTGATCATCTCAACACCACATTGATAAAACTGCCAAGGAAATTTGACCAGAAAATCTTAACATACGATCCACATTTTTGGATTGAAAAAACAGGTAATAAAGGACAAGAAAAACAATATAAAAAGAGGATTTAGCTGAACCTCAAGCATATTTCTCAGAAAAGGTTCCTCATTGAAATAATCTCTGCGTACAAAGACAAACGGCACCTTGTAGGATAGGGCTTCACTGACAGTGCCATAACCAATTTTCCCTGAAACCATGGAAGCATATATTATAGAAACGCACTAGCCATCTAAATTCATTGACTATTTCTTAATCAGGTTACTTACCAAGCATACAGTCAGATGCCGCTATAATATCAGGCGTATAAGCATCCTTAGCAAGCTTTATAAAATTTGGTGGAAGCTCCAGGGTCTCAGATGCGCCACAAACCTGAACAACATATTGATAAGTTTAATAAACAGCATAAAATCCTCAACTTGAGAGTAACTAGACATTAAACAGACGCAAGATAACTGTTAAGAGATACCAGACACAGCCACCCAGTCGGTAGTGATGTTTCCTTCAAGTTCCACCCTGAGGGCTGCCCATGAGAAAAAGGCATGATCAATGAGAAACAACGCAAATGCACATTAAAGGTAAAATCAGAGCATTTGTTTTGAGAAATTAAAACAAAACCATGAAACTATCAAATATAAGAACAGACAGCCATACCTGTCCACCAAAATTGAGTATAACAACATTCACATCTTCAGCAATGCCGAGTTCTTTCCTCACCTGATAAAGAAGGGCATTAGATGTTATTTGGATTAGTTGTACCACTGAATATAAGATCAATGAAATGTTGTTGACAGACCTCCTTGCGAGATTTGTGAAGTCTCCTCACAACTAACGGTACATCGATGACATCACGAAAAGCAGGCACTACGAGATAACAAGGAAATAAAGTTAAGGCAGTAAGCAGAATGCACTAGGAAAAAATAAAAGAAAAGATTACTAGAAACTGTAATTAGAAATGTTGCTTACTTGGACAATATCCTGGGAGGCGAATTAGGAACTCGCAATGAGAATAATCTTCAGCTATCTATGTCAGGGAATAAAAGTAATTGAATATTTATCACAACCTACTAGCCAAATAAAAGATAGTATATAAAGCTTGTATAAGAATTTTACCTGCCAAACGATGGAGCGATGGTGATATCCAGCAGCCATCACGTACTCAGCATAGATAAAATCCCAGCTAAAAGTAACATACAAATTTAAAATAAAGTTTTAACATTTTTTTCACTAAAACCATCTCCCTCTAGTAACAAAAACAAGAGATTTTGAATAGAGACAGAGTTACAGGCCGTGAACAAGGACTAATACCAGGAGAAGAAATCAGGCCAAACAAGACGCACAAAAATGGATAGTAGAAGTATAAAAATGTCACCTGAAATTGGTGACACAAACAGAACGTATCCCAGCATCAGCCGCAGCACGGCATGCGACAGGGACAACATCAGACACCTGTTTTCAACTAAAGTTTATCTCTTGGTATGAAAATGATGGAGTACAAAGCAAAAGTCTTCTAGATGAATGCGTTTCTGATAAAAGTGCTGAGATTGTTGTATGAACAAAATCAAAATTACCACAAAATCAGCTTTGATAGAATGAAGCCACTCCACTTCAGTTTCCAATATTTCAGCTCGAGGAACCACAGCTGTTTCCACATACTAAACCAAACCAGTATCGAAATGTTAACAAAGCCAAAAATACGCCAAAATGGACAAGAATCATAAAAGTGATCATATGAGTAAAACCTTTTCTAACGAGGCAAGACGATCAACGGTCAATGCATCAGCTTGTACAGCCCCACAATCCAAAAGAACCTAACGAGTAAGCAATTCCATGTATCAAGACCAAGCAAGTTAATCATCGCCAGAAGAAGAAGAAGTAAGAAACCTTTCGAATTTTGAGCCTCGGAGACTGAATTTCAGATGTGAAGACAAAATCAGGCGCGCCGGTGACAACATGAACATCATGCCCCGCCGCGATCAGGTGACGGACAACCTGAAAACACCACAAATTATCCGGATTAATCACTCACAATGAAAGAGGAAAACAAAACGCATGGATCAGAAATGAGACCGATGCAGAGAGAAAAGAGAGTGAGAGAAGGAGAAGGAACCTCGACGACTCGAGTGGCGTGACCGAAACCATGTCCAGTGACGTAGTAAGCGAAGACTAGGTGCTTGCTTGAAGCAGAGACACCTTCGTTCTCATCAATCCTCATTTTCTCCGGTAATCTCTGGGAGGACGATTCGATAATTGACTGATGCGATTGCGAAATTGCGAAATTGCGCCAAGGAGGAAGAAGAAGAAGAGAGTCTAATAAATCTTCAGTGACTTTTTTTTTTTTTTGCAATTTT
>Ga0041059_1000679_pt1 | contig 26459 bp, 24 predicted proteins | sample AraColnosormetaG_FD_56232 | JGI IMG/M metagenome (GOLD analysis project Ga0041059, IMG submission 56232) | Arabidopsis roots microbial communities from North Carolina, USA - Col MF nosort | ecosystem: Host-associated > Plants > Roots > Unclassified | place: USA: North Carolina | collected... | reverse complement strand
AAAAAAAAAAAAAAAAAAGGGCACCTAGATTTACATTACACATTCCAACAACTACATTGGCTCTCTAGAACTTGTTCCTTTTCCCTCTCTATTATATTATAAATGAGCCTTTCTCTAAAGAGAAATTAATCTGCAAATAAACTTAAACACAGCAACCAATTCAAAGATTATAACTGCTGTAGCCACCAACATCAGAAGCTGGTCTATATTCCGAACCATAAGTTTGCCCAGTCAGGGTCGGTGTGTAGGTAGAAGGACCCCCCAGCTGAGAGTATGCTGTTGGTCTGTACTGCACCGGCTCTGTGCCCATGTAGGTGCTCGGGAGCGGCTCTTGACGGTTACTTAGCTGAGGAGGATATGCAGGTACATATCCAGAGTCGATTCTGGCATATCCCCCTGATACCGAAACTGGTTCCTTGTGATTGATGATGAACTCCTACACACACGTAAACAAAAGAATACGGTTATGATGAAGCAGGCGGGGTAGGATGCAAAGCAAGCATAATCTTAGTGTTTATACAATGCCACGTCGCAGAAAGTATATATATATATATACAGATCGAATGTGTTCTTACTTGAATTAGTTGCTCAGCAGTTTGTACTTGAGAAGTTGTGCCTTTGATTTCCACTGTGATTTGATCAGGATGCGGACTCTCTTTAATGGTTATGGTAGCTCCGCTTCTTCGACGGATATAGGCTATATTAGCTCCTTCTACACCAATAATATCCTCTGCATAGGAGAATGGTATTTGCATCGTTTGAGATACCTAGTAAGAGAATCCATTATAGAAACGTCACTACTAGTTCAGAGAAACAAGTTAGATGTGTTAAGATCAAAATCACTGCTGGAAGACTAATCATAACAAGTAAGATGATATCGCTAAACTCGTTTTCAGGAGCTGATGTTGTATTTAAGGGAATCTACCTGTGTCACAAAAGCAGAAGAAACCCGAGCAAGACCTGGGGAGTGTCTGGCAGACAGTACAGGATCCTGACTGTAGATAGAAACTCCCGAAGGCTGAACACGTGAGTCCACCCGAGAATCGCGCTCCAGAAACAAAGGTTCCCTCCGTGCTAAGAGGGAGAAATCAGGCTCCATTAGATTTGACGAAATAGTATGCAGAGATGACTTGCTTTCAGCTAACGGTTCTTCCTGGCGAGTTTGAGAGACCCTAGCTAGATACTGAAGATAAGAAAAGATAACAATAATTCAGAAAAGAAAAAAAAGGGAAAGGAATAATCTCGATTGAAACAAGCAAGCTTACTTGCTTCTCGAAGAGAGGGACAACAGTATGGTCAACTAAAAATCTCCTAAGGTGTCCAACAATGGCTTCTAATGCTTTAAGAATCTTTAAAGCTTCCCCTTGCAAATCCACTATCCTCTCATCCTGTGCAGCATAAAACGGTGTTTCCTCTGGCAGAAAAAAGTAGAGAAATAAGAAACTGGCAACAAAGACACCAATTTTAGAAAAAAAAACAGACATGAATTGAAATAGCAAAAACTAAACTTTAACAATCACAAACAAAGAGATCAATTAGGTAAAAACAGAAAACTGCAGATGATAGATAATACCTTCTGATAAAATACGAACTGATGCACCAGAGTTCTCTACTATAGACTTAATCAAAGATCCTTGTTTTCCAATCAAATTAATCGCCTGCGTTGAAGCAACTAATAAACGCACTGAAGAGAAGACACTTCCAGCGTTTTGAACATCATCATCATCATTATCAGGCAACCCTGAAACACGTCTAAACACCCTCAACACTGCGTCCATTGCCGGTGACATGTAGGCCTCTGGTTCTTCCTTACCAGATATTAACACCTAAAACATAACATTGAGCAAGTAATTAACTTAGTGAACACTTCAAACTATAATTGGAACCATAAAGTAATCAAATTGCACAACTAGGGGATAAAAGTTCACAACTTTAATGATCACAACTCAAGAATCTTCCTACTTATGATTAAGAAACCCTAGAAATAGAAATTAAAAATCCCCAAATTCGAATTAGCTTTGAACACAGTAAATCACGTAGAAGGAGATAGAGATACTAACGATGCGATCGGGAGTATTAACAGGACCATCAAGGACTTTGATACGAGCACGAGTCTCCTCACACATCTTCTTTATAAAGTCACCTTTGCGTCCAATAATAGCTCCGACTTTAGTCACCGGAACGATCATACGAAACACGCAATCACCAGGCCAACCTGGCCACCTCTCCTCCGCGGAATCGTTCGTATCGGGGAAGGTAGTCTCAGCAGCAGCTAAGCTATCGGGCTGATTCAATTCAGGGAAAGCGCCAGAGTTTTCGTCAAGCAATGCGGCGGCACTGAATCCCGCCGGTATAAGGTTTTCATTCTCAGGGAGGTTTATGGAACCGTTGTTCTCAACGGAATCTGCGACGGCGGCCATTTGAACCGGTAACACAAAAAAGATAGCTAAAGAGAGAGACTTTTTAACCTCTGGTGGTGGTTATAGGAATCGCCGCTGTCATATCGTACGACGTCGTTTTGGCTTAATGGTTTGGGCTTTTCGATATGAAACCATTTTAGCCCATTTGCTATCATTTTTGTTTTGTCGAAAAATTGTCCATATGAGCTATGTATTAGGTCTATGTTTAACCAAAGAATGAATACTCCAACTCTTCTCTACTTGGGTATATGTTTGAAGCTTAGGATATTAAGAAAAAATGTTTCACCATATATTTTAATGTTATGTTATATCATATGTATCTATATATAGTATTTTCTTAAATATATGTTTGAAGCTTACTACATAGTAACATACTAGTCATGCTTTCTTTTATACTTTTCCCCCTAAACTCAATCATATGTGGTTTCAACTTTTCTAAGTCATTCACTATTTTGCATGATTTGTATTGATTAAAATAGTTACGATGAATATCCACAGTAATAGCCGCAATCAATTAACAATATAAATAGATATGTAAATAAGAACATTTTCGAACAATATAATAGAATACTATATGAGACAGAAGTGTATTATTATTCATTATACCGTAATTTTGGAAGATTTTAGTTAATATCCGTTGTCTTCATATGCAATATGCAATGGGGATGAAAGGGACGTAACATAGAAATTATCTGCTGGCCCGTAAGATACTTATCTCTCTGCCGCTGCGAGTCCCTTTTTGTATCTTAGTTTTTTAGACTTTCTTGATTTAAGAAAAAAAAACAGTTTGTTTCTATCTAAGTTTTTGATCTTTGATCAAACATTTTTTTTTGGATCAGAAACTAAAATGAGATTTTAAACCGAAGAAGGAAAGTGAAAGACGATGCTATTGAATGAGTCCGTCCCCCATGCTGAATTAAAATTGGGAATTTAGGGCAAAACATATATACGTGTATACGTACGATAATGGTCCCCTCAATACACGTAGATATGTAATGGAAGAGAGTTCACTTGTAGTTTGTAACTATTTGGGTCAATCTTGTACAGTGCCCTAATCGACTCTCAAGGGTCACATGCTTAACATCATACTTATACATTTATCACATTTGAAGTGTCTACTTGCATGAATTGAACTTTTTTTAGTTACTTTCCGAACAATTTCTTACATATATTTATTAGCACTATTTAGCTCTAACTAATTACATCATTACTAATTAACGTCCCCAATCTGTCTATTCAACACCTATGAAAGGTAACATCTACCGTGATGTCAAAAAGAAAAGGTAACATCCATCAACCGTTAATAAGCATTAAACCGCTTTAAATATCTTTGTTATCCAAAGGTAACTAACAGTAACATTAATTAGGCATATATATACATCATCATGGAACACAAACAATCTTCTATTCCTTTACTTCCATTTCCATCGACCAATTAGATTGATGCTCCTTAAAAATGTTTGATGAAGATGTGCTTTACCACTCCAATACATTTGTTTTATATTCAAATCTTTTTTAATGTCTGCTTTTCTTTTATAGTACAAAACTCAGATATGAATTTGAAGATAGATTGAATATTCTGCTTAAAAGGAGAAAAGCTGAAGAAAAGAAAGTAGAAGACGACAGGTCACATGTTGACATGTTGTCATAAGAAAAGAAAGAGTAATAACATAAGAAGATTCCAAAAAATAAAAATTAACTGGGATGGACTTTGGAGACGGTGGCCAGTGTTGGCAGAGAGAGGTTTTATCCTTTCTTTTCTCTATAGAAATAAAATCTCATATTTCCCTCCTTACTAAGTTATAGATTCTCCTCGTATATATATGTACACATATGTTCAATGACTGATGGGAATATAATCTTTAAATATGTTAACTCAAGTACTAAAATTCTCATTTTTCTACGTCTTGTCTTGTTAAATACATAGGAAAATGACTGGTGGGAATATAATCTAGTATATGACAAAGACAAAACTACGTATATTCATCCCTATATTCATCTGATTGTGTGAAAAAAAGAAAAAGAGTAAACGTATTCATATCGATACATGAGAAAATACTACTGTTCAATAGCAGTAACATACTAAACTCGTTTGACACAAACAATCGAAATAATCTCTAAGAAACTGTAAGAAAATCTAACGCTATGACGAAAACGTATGATTGCCCTCTGCCACATATCACTTCCGAATGATACCAAATGGGTCCAATCGTTTCTCATTACCCAATAGCCACGCGACTCTCTTTCTCTCACTCTCCACATTTTAACTTTGAATGAATTTACCTTGCGGAAAAAATTACGACTTACTTCAAACTATAGTCAATAATTTATATTTGTTTTTTTTTTCACAATTTGGTATTATTCTACAATAAGTCTTATTTTAGAAGTTGAGGGTTTTAGTCCAGTCGTTGGGGTTCTAGGGATGTATGAAGACGATAACTTATTTCGAACTGTTATATCCATATAAGAAACAGCACATGGTGCTCTTGTTTTGGTTGATGTAAATCAAGAAATCTTCTTAGTCACATATCTAAAATTCGGTCTAGAAATAGTTTTAGATATTTGAAAAATATGTTAAGCAGATAAAGTTACTTTAGCCATATGTTACATTCCAATGCCAAATTGAAGTTTCCTAGTGTAAAGGAAAACACCACGTCATCACAGAAATCTAACAAACGCAATGAGATCCGGCCACGTACACGGATAAGGTGACCTGTTAAGTTTTGTACATACGGGGGACATCGACGGAAAGTTATACAGGTGGTCGGTTATAATGTTTTCGATCGACATTTGGAAATGTCTAGATTTTTTTTTTAAAAAAAGAGAGTAGAATCCCATAAGAAATTAACCTAATTATGTACTTGTCCCACGAAAACGCCTGATAAGAAAACTTATCCTAATTAATTATCCATGTATATTTAAGTGTAATTAAATGAATGACATACTAATCTTCCACTCAGCATTCTACAAAAATGATTGTCAATATTATTCAAAACAGTTGTTAAATTTATATGTTTTTTTACATCTTGAAAAGATGATTCAGTATACATTAGTATTAATATGTTAGAAATAGTGAAATTTCATTAATATAACAAAAAACATTTACACAAACATTATAATTTTTTTTTCATATTGCAAAACTTGATCTGCGTTGAGTTTGCTTTCTTTCAAAATTCATAATCTCAGAAGAAAACTACATTAGGTCTCTCTTCCCCCTAGAGCCGCTACTCCCTCTCACTTTTTCACTTTTTGACCTCTCTGTTTTCGCATCAACAAAGTGATGATATTTCACTAATCAATCAAACAGAGAGACTCAACTTATTTGACTATATAATGTTTGACAAACCCTAACGGATCTTTTCTCTTTTCTTTCTTACACCATCTCGTGCTTCTCCCAATCCAATCACTGCCCCCTCTCTCTCTCTCTCTTTGGGGAATTCTTACTTCCATGACCTCTCTGCCTCTCTCTAATCTTAAATGTTCTCTTCTTTTTTCTGTAGGAGTTTCCTTTTTAGTATACTGAATCTTACCTTTTCCCCATTTAAGTTTTAACCTTTTTGCTATATTTAGTAAACAAGATTTTGTCATAGGGTTTAGGGTTTAACAATAGACTTCATACGAAAACTTTCTGACTTTATATTTTTCCTTTTCTTAAAAAACACACACTAACTTTAACCTCAAATTCAACAGTCATCAAGATTTTTCTCGGATTCTAATCAAACGTCCACAGGTGAAAATGTCCTCTTGTGCCTATAGCTTCGAGTTGGAAATGATGAAATCGCCGCCGTCAAACAACACTCCTTCACCGTCATCTACAATCTCTGAGACAAACTCTCCTCCGTTCTCAATCTCCACGAGAAGGCCACGAACTCCACGGAAACGTCCCAACCAAACATACGACGAAGCTGCGGCTCTCCTCTCCACCGCTTACCCTAAAATCTTCTCTTCCAAGAAGGCAAAAACTCAGATTTTCGGGACTAATAAATCTCCTCTCAGTGATTACGACGAAGCTTCTCAGTTGCTTCTTCCGTACGTATCCATCGAGGAGAACGAGTTTCTGTTCAATCCAACGATTCCAACGAAAACAGAACACTTCTTGGAGCAGAAGGAAGTCAGTTTTGATGACTTGGAGGTGAATGGGTTTGGAGTTTTAGACGATTTCGACGCGGAATCGATTTTAGATGAAGAGATTGAAGAAGGAATTGATAGTTTTATGGGGAATATTGAATCTAATGACGGAGATAGAGAAAATTGTTACAGAGTCGGTCGATTAGAGGAAATTATGAAGAATGCTTGGAACGGAAGGTTTCGTTTAGGGCTTGGTTTGAGAAGTTCTCTCCGACAAAACAACGACGAGAACTGGTGGAAATTTCCTACTGTGGAGTTTGATCAGATTTCGCCGAGAATTCAGACCACCGCCGCCGCAGCAGCTGATGATGGTCAATCCAATGTCGTGGATAGTAGCAAGATTAAAACGATTGTGACGGCGGAGGGAGACAAGAAAAAGAAAAAGAAGAAGAAGAAAAAGAAAGTGGCTCCGGCGGCGGCGGAATCAAAGAGCTCTGAAGTTACGGACTCGAATCCAAAGCTGGAGCAGAGAGTGAGTCCGTTGCTGAAGCTCGACTACGATGGGGTTTTAGAGGCTTGGTCAGGTAAGGAGTCACCGTTCTCCGACGAGATTCTTGGTTCGGACGCTGACGGAGTCGATTTTCATGTACGTTACTTCAATTCTCTATTTTCTCATTTATATTAGCCTTATCTTAATAATTTGAATCGAAATAAAAACGTTTTGATGACCAATTGTTGGCAACAAACAATTCATTATGAATTTCTGAACCTGACAAGAATTGAAAATGGTTCTTATGTAGTTCTTGTCATTTCTGACTTACAATGTTTTGTTAGAAGTAGATTATCAAGTGAATTTAGTTGACAATTTAGTGAGTGAATTTGACGTAAGATGAATGATGTTTGGGGACAGGTAAGGTTGGGTGAGATAGATTTGTTCGGAGAAAGTGGTATGAGAGAAGCAAGTGTGTTAAGGTATAAAGAGAAGCGGAGGAATAGACTCTTCTCCAAGAAAATCCGATATCAAGTTCGCAAGCTCAACGCCGACCAACGCCCGCGTATGAAGGTATAAATCTCATAGTCTTGAAAAATGTAAAAGTTGAAACTTATATATATAATACTGTCAACAAGGGTAGAATGAAGGTAACGCTGATACATTTTATTTGAGCTACGATTTAGGTGAAAGATTGGCATTGTAATATTGTGGTTGTCTCTCATCAACAGGGACGATTTGTGAGAAGGCCCAACGCAAGGAATTTAAGTGGTCTACGATTATAAGAATAAGAGCCGAAAGAACTTAAGCTCTTTGATTCTCTTTTTGTTTTGTTCGTTCTTTTAATAGCCTAGGTTTTTTTTTTGTCATAAGGGAATGGGGGAAGAAATTAGTTGATTCGAGACAGCTAAGAATTATAACGAATACAACTTTATTTTGTCTTTTGGTAAAAACTACATGTTGAGACTTCAGAATTCATACATGTACACTATTAACGCCAAGGATGTAGTGGAAAATCGTACATTCAACTCTCTTTATAATTGTTTTGCATCCTCTCTAGAATTTGTACTTTTTCAATTCCATGCATTAATACTCTCTTTGTTTTTTAGTATTCATTCAGAGTTTGAGAGGCTTTTTTGCCTACACATATTATGGAGTCAAAACATTGTTTGAGCAAAAGAAATTATACAGTTTCAATTTCATTACATACTCTCTCAATTGAAGGCCGAGCAAACCCGTCGAATCTCCCCTTTGAAACCAGTCTTCACACCAATCTTCCCCATCTTTACGATCGCCTTAACGAAATCAGACTCGAATGTTGGCCCAAAGAATGGATTTAGCATCCCAAGATAGGAATCCACGACCTGTCTGGTCGTTACATCCTCGTAAAGACCTGCGTCGGTCTGAAGCACAGCAAAACCATCCTTTATGTTTTGCAGAATCTGCTTGTCGAATAGCCGTTCGCTGAACCGGTCAATTGGTAAACGGACGTTTATGTCACCATTTTGTGGGCACTGAGTGGTTAATTCGGGTAGGAATGTTGGATTGATAGTCGGGTCAGGTTGGCCACCAGGTAAGAAATCATAGAGCCGTTTGGACATGAAGAAGCAGGCCGTTGTTCCGATAGTGTGAGCAGCTGATACGGAAAGTAGACCACTCAGGTTTAGATCTCTTAAATTCTTAAAACTAGTGACAATTTTTTTTGTCAAAGTTTTCTCATATTGAAACTTGAAATGTAAACTAAATAAAAAAATGACGCAAACTGAGCCGGACCAGGTTCAAAATGCATGATCACTACTGGCTTAGACTCAGCATGTTGATGGTTTCGTCTTTGTTTAGTCACACGTGAAAGTTGATAATTTCACGATCGTATCGAGATCAGTATTGGTTTTTGATGAAAATAAAAATAAAAAAAAATCAATACTCTATAGAATGGGGCCGTTAGATATTTATGACGTTTTATCAGATTAATTGCCGATCGTGTAACAGGCCCATTTTCGGGGTGAATCAACATTTCTGTGCTATACCAGATTTAGTGGTTAAGATGACAGAACATCAAAACATTTGTATAAATGCCTAAAGTTGACCCAAAAAGCCTGATTTTTTTTTATTACGAACGATTCTTTAAGTTTCGCAACGTATAGGTAAATATTGGATAATTTGTTATCGTTAGAAGAAAATTCTCACAAGTTTAAAATTTTAAATTTCACGAAATTATTTTTCTGCACAAAGAAACACTGCTGGCTTAGCTGGAAAAAATTCCAATAATGTTTTCTTGTATTGGTCTACCAGAATTTCCTAACGCACGTGACACTAACACACGAAGAAGAGAGGAAACGGACGAAACATGCGAAACGTATCATGGATCCGGGAATTGAAAATCATATAACTTGAACTTCGAACCAAAAACTTTGAGAGATTCGAAACCACCAAACAAACATGAATGAGAGAGAAGACGAAGAAGAAGAAGAGATACATACCACTGAGAAGCACGAGGTCTTTGGCGTTGAGTCCTTTCTGCATGAACTTAGCCTTTAGTATCTCAATCGAGTCACTCACCTCCGGCATGTCCTTAGCCAATGACATGTTCGAAACCCGACCATCTCTCCGCCCAGTTGGCACCTCATACGCCGGTCCATTCGCCTGTATCATGAATTGCTCACAACGGAGAAGAAGATAGATAAAGATGGAAAGGTTTTTTTCTTTCTCTATTTTATTTTTTACCAAAGATATGGCATCACGTGCAGCCAAGGCAACAATGTCTGAGCAGGAGACAACACCGGGGCATGCAGCTTCAAGCTCGGCTTTGACGGCTTCTACTATCTCAAATCCTCTAACGCCTTCATGTCCAAATGCATTCTTTTCAGAGATTGCTCCGTTGTTCACGAGGATCGAGCCATCACATCCCTGAACGTGTGGTTAAATCTCTAAGAATAGCAAGCAATAGTAGAAAGCACGAAGGGGAGGAAAGTGCATTGTACCTCAACAAAGCAATCATGGAAATGGAGCCGTAGAAGTATGGCTGGGAGGTTAGGGTCGGAAAGAGCAGCCCCTGAGACAACCCTCTTAACGATTGACTCGGCTTGAGGGCATGTATTGGAGTAAAATCCGACTTCAAGATTAGCAAGAGAGATGCCGAAGAAAACCGTAACAAGAGACAAAGCTAGCCTCATCTTAGCATTTGCCCAAACCATTTGTGCTTTTAGTAAGTTCAACTCAACAGAGAATGAGAGAGCCAGAGAGGGTGAGGGAAAGAGGTGAAAAAGAAAGAGAGAGAGAGAGTTATACAGACAAAGTCTCTTCATTAAGACCGGAATAGAGACAGACATGTGTTTAACCTTATTTGCATGTAAAATTGTCACCTAGGAAAAACACTCAACAAAAAAAGCGAAATACCGTAAACATTAACAAGTATCACTGCCCGGGACATACTGGTGTTTATATATACAGAGCAAAGTCATTGTGTATTAAACAGAGAGGAATTGAGTTCTTTCTTGATGAAAAGTGAAAACTAAATCAAATCAAACCAAACCATAGAAAATCATCTGTCGTTTCGTACTAACTCACATAGTTTGAAGCAGTTCAGGGCTCAAGTACACAGTTTTCCAGCTTTGGAAAGGAGACACCAAGTTGCATTCCAACAGTAACTAATGTCTCCAAGGACCTAGCACTGTTAGCTAAGAGATCCTCATCAATCTTAATCGAGTCCTGTAATACATGTCACGTGAAAGGTAAGGTTGATGTAAATGCAATAACTCATCCAGGGACAGTATTACAAAAATGTAAGATATTTTGTCACAAGATTTTCAAATCAAGACAATTCATTTCTAGGGTACTGTAAGAAAAACAAAGTTAAAAGCTAACCTTTTCAAAGACGCATATAACTGTGCTTCCACCAAATGAAAAGTAACCAAGCTGGAAAAAGGAGAATGCTAGTTTAGAATTGCATAAGAAAGAATGACATATCTTTCAATTAGAAAAAAGGTTCAGAATTGATTACCTCGTCCCCTTTCTTCACATGGTCTCCCTCTTGCCTAACAAAGCTGATACTACCAACCATTGTTGCTCCAATCGCAACAAATGCGACCTGTTACATATATTAAGCTGAGATCAAGTTCTGCGATAAGATCAGATTTCATTGTACACCTTCGTTTATAAAATACTGCTTCAATTTGAGTTCAAAGCATCAAGCACAAGAGGCAACTGAGAAATATTTTCATCAGCAGACCGAGAAAAAAGATGTTTATGACTTATACAAGATGACATACCTTTCCAAACTCTGCTGTTGATATAATTACGATGGTCCGTTTATTCTCAGTGAACACATTACAGTACTTGCTATTGACAGCAATCGGATTAACCTGAGAACCAAGGATACAAAAGTAACTCCAATAAGAAAATAACGGAAGAGAAGAATGCTCTTCAACGTGAAAAGGCAGATGCAATACCGTATATAAGCTTCCAGAAACATTGACAAACTTTTCAATGACACCAGAGACAGGAGAATGAAAACGATGATAGTCCTGTAATAGATCAATAAATGCAAAAAGAGAGCGAAACAAGTGTTAATTTTTAGCTTTTGATCAAACGACAAGAAGCATGGAGTCCTCTTGTACCTGTGGCGCCAATCGGAATATCACCAAAGATCCATCAAGGAAAGCATCCGACTGCACATCATTTCCAAGGAGGCCTTTGATTGAAAACTTACGGCCCTAACAATATTGAAAACAGTCTGAAAATTTTAGAATAGCGAGTAACAGTTGTACAGTGTTGCAGGTTATCAGCAGCATCAATTGTGTTAAGAGTTATTCAACTTTTCATATGCCTTGCCTAGTGTATTGTGAATACTCTAGAGGCCGCTTTACCTTGATCCAGAACCGTGTGCTATCATCAACCGATTGAAATGCCATTAATCGACAATCAGCAGCAGATACAGCAACATCATCCTGATCCATGCACGCAATTGGTCTTGCACCAGGCTTTAACTCCCGTACGAAGAATTCATTGAACGTCTGCAAGTAAAATGACCACCTTTCAAATCCATGAAAAGTACACAAGCTTTATAGTTAAACCAAATTATAAAGGGTTTTTCCCATCTTTGATAAAACCGGCAAAAAGTTTAGCTTAGATTTACCTCAGTGTCACTTACATATTTATTTTATAACTACTAACACTTCTATTGTAATCTCGTGGTTGAAATCATACCATGAGTTGCCTTTGCGTACCTTAAAATGGTCCAGAGGATACTTGACTTCGGCCATGTTTATTTGATCCTGCAACAAGTACATAATTCAATTTTCAGTTCATCTAAACTTACAAAAGGAGGGCGATCCTTTATAAAAATCAAGGAGATCTAGTGAAGCAACTCCAATCTACCCATTGTTATCTCTAGAAAGTATAAGAGAGGAGTGTTTCCTTATCTCTATCGGAAGATTTCTCATAGTATTTCAATTCCCAATAGTAATATCGAGATCGGATTTCAGTTAATAATCACAGAAGTTTTTCTAAGATATTATATCAATATCACCAAGCCACAAGCCAAGTTGTGTCCGGCTTAAACTCAGCAGCCATTTGACACATAATAACTAATAAAAAAATAATCTACACCTTGAAAAACTCGAGAAAGCTGGGAATATTTTGGGCAGATTCAACTGAGTTCATTTTTTTCCCCTGTTTCTCAGAAAGGTTCTGCAAAATCTCTTTTGCTCCTGCATCAAGGATATCAATCCATAATGAAGACTTGTTTGCTTTGATACAATGGCAAGAATGTGTAGCACTTCATCACAAAGGCACTATGGCCAGGTGCATATTAGAGGTTAAGGACCCAGTTTGTTACCTTGGTCCATAAGCCGGAGTCCTATTTTTGACTGGTAAATAGCTCTCATAGACATAACAATCTTTGAATCAATCAACTCTTCCACGAGCCTCTTAGTCTTCCTATCAATCACCTAAAGCAAATATCGAAGTAAGTATACTTTTAGTGCATTTTCTCACCATTAGGAGATACTCAAACGAAATCCACAAAAATTGATAGGAGGAATGCAACAAATATCAGGCATCGCTCAAGCCAGGATTCACTACTTTGAATGAATATAGAAAATCAAACAACTTGATAATAGGCCTCCAAATTAGATGTTTATCATGACATAAACAAAAGTAGTCGAAAGGAAAGATACCACAATATGTGAAGCACTTGAACCAGTATTCAAACCAACATCATAAGTTGATAGATGAGTCCATTCACTTAGTTTGAACATCCATCTGAAAATTGTTAAAAAGTTGAATGCCTATCAAGCAAAGAACATATAAGCTACATAGAATGTCATATTCAAATCTTTTAAAAACAAGAAATCTAACCCATATGAAGCCTGCCTATCAGTCAAGAACCCTCCGGTCATTTGATTACCAGTTCCTTCGTCAAAACAGAGAGTCATATGGATCATTGCATTGAGCTTGTCAAGTTGAAGAGCCTCACCGCAAACCGGACAACTATTTATAATTGGCTCCCTGCAATCAATGCATGCAAATTACTGGGATTCAAGGATGTACAAATATTTGTGTATATACAGAAGTTCTCAACATTGGCACTGTATAGAATGTTATTACTGTTCCTGTTGAACGGCAAGAAGTGCAGCCAACTCATCAATTGTAACAACACCATCCCCATTCAGGTCAGCGGCTTTGAACAACTCCTCTTTCTGGTAATCAATTAAGTGAAAACATCAAGAGTGCCTTCAGAACAAAAAAACAGCAATCTAGCAGTATCTTATAAAAAAATGCCTAGGAGACAACTTTTGGTATTTGACATTTCTCAGACTAATTGCTACTACACTATAGGAAACAAATACATATACACAAGCACGAAAAGCAGAAAGAGGTGACAAAGCTGCTGAAGGTCAAACCTTGTTAGCAGCCACTACATTCCCAAAAGCATTCATCAGATCAGAGAACTCTGAGAATGAGAGTTTTCCATCTTCGTCATAATCCTGCATTTAGATGAAAGACTCCAACAATCAATCATAACGGCTGCAGGATGCCATAAAGTTCAAGAGAAAAAACTGCTAAAGAAGCCATCGAAAAGAGAAAGTAGCTTGTAAATCTGATTAAAAACGTCTTTATCATCAATCATTAGAAAATTAAAGAAAACAAAAATTGTACCATGCAAATGAGGTTAAAATCACAAAGCATCACAAGAACTGAACAAACAGTGGAAAATTAAGTAAAGCATACCACTATGGACAAAATACGCTTCGCGAAACATGTCTCGGTTTCAACAGGATCCTGCAAATATGAGCAACCACAAATCAGAAACCATTACCACCGCGTTGTTTAGCCACTGTTTTAACGTTTAACATACTGCATACCTCAACGGAGCATGAAACAAACATGCTGCCAACAACGTTAGATGAGGCCGGGTCTAACAGGTCAAATGACTTGCAAGTAGAGTCAGGTTCCTATATCACATTATACAAAAGAGAAGTAAAATAAACATGTAAACAAACAAGTTTCTCGTCGATTAATCATTCAAGATATCTAATCCATGCACCTACTATTATCAGCTAAACTGTGGCTGAATCTCCTCAAACAATGGAAGATAAGTGATAGAAAAAACTAGCTGATACTTATTAGTCGAGCTAGAGGAATAACGGATAAACAACTTAAACAGCTTTCATATGAAAAAACAAACTTTAGTTACTGACCTGTACTACGAAATCAAGTAGATCAAGCTCACAATAACCAACGATATTGTTCTTCAAGAGTCTATTGGTCTGCATCAAGAAAAGGAAAATCATCTCAACAGATCAATAACTAAACCCCAAATCTAGAAAGCAGAACGTAAAAAAACTCTGAATACTTCACACCTCAAATACAGAGATTCTAGCCAGACTTGGTCCATTTTTCTCCAGGAGAAGCTTCTTTTCCTATATACAGAAACACACAAAACCGATACAATACCCAACTATTCACAAAAGGCGCTACAAAGAAATAGTAATCGAGAGTTTTCTTACCGAGTTCCAAATCGGCTTCTCTGTGCTGCAAAATTCAACAGAAACAAGACATTGTTAAGTATAAGATTCCAAAAAGTTACAAGCAAGAGTTTGAAAAATCGTTGGTAACATACGAATCTGAAATTTCCGAACGGAAAGTTTGTTCCCCGAAGGAAACACAGGCGAGCCACTTGTCCTTGAACTTCATCTCCGCCTAAGAGAAAGATGCCAAAAGACACATGACTATCGTAATCGAAATACGAAGTTGACTAGGACAATATACAATCAGGAGAGAAGTAAAGCCGTACGCCGATAAGAGTGAGAAGAGCAATGCCGGCGAAATCATCTGCGCTCACAGATCTCTGACTAGCCAATCCAGAGACGCTTCCGGATCCTGGACGACTAAGACGGCGGCGGCTGCGAAAGTTTTGAATCTTCTTACGCATCTTTGATCGGCGCGACTCTTTCGTCTCCGTTGAGTTTCCGTTTCCCATGATTCTCGGTCTATCTGGCCCTCACGCGCTTGTTAAACCAATGGATCGGAGATGGAGGAAGACGAAGTCAGTGAGCGCCAGTGACCGGACTCGTTTTATTTGGAAGCAAAATATCTGTGTCACCGAGAAGCTGGAGAGGGAATTTATCACACCAAATACTTTTCCCGAATTTTTTTGTTTTGTTTTTAATTTTACTTGTATTACTAAAGTGTTTTAGCTTTATTTAATTAAAATCAGGAAAGATTTTTGTATAAGTAAAAGATGTGTGAAATAACCAAAAAGGTGGGAGATTTTATAACCAAATAATACAAACAAATTATAACAAAATTATGCAAACGATTTATAACATATTAAAGATGATGTTTGACAAAAAAAAAAAATAGTAATTAGAAAACTTCAACTTGGTGTTGGTGAAATAGTTAATACAGTTTTAATTTGACTTGGTTTTATTTAATTATTTGTGGTGATGGCTCCCTTTTTGTAAAGGGTTTTGTCATTTAGTAGGACATGATGAACTCTGGAGATTCCTGAAACCAATCAAGTTGTCCTTTTGTTGATCATTTCCTTTGGAGAATGTCGCAGTGAAACGTGCTGACGATAAAGACAGTGCTCAAAAATAACTAAATCCAAATTTGGGTGAAAATACATAGCCAACGTTTCAGAACATTTTCCTATTTTGGATTTCGTAACTTTTTTTTTACCAACGGTAAATCAAGAAGATTAAGATAATCACATCAAATGAGTATATGATCAATATTTTCCACAAAAATAAAAATAAAAAGAGTTTTTCAATAAATAAAGTATAGTACTTAATTTAAGGTTGTTGCTGCTGCTGAAGACTGATAAGTTTAAAATATGGACCACTCTTGTTTAGAACGAGCTTACGGTGGCTGCCTTGCTCTACGATCTTACCTCCGTGTAATACACTTATCGTGTCAGCGTTCTTGATCGTCGATAGCCTGTGAGCAACTACCACAGTCGTCCGGTTAGCCATTAACCGATCCAATGCTTGTTGTACCTAACAATATTCATTCGTTGTATACTCATTAGTCCATTGTGATTAAATTTTACAAAGTCTAATGGTAAAGAAACCTACCACACGCTCAGATTCAACGTCCAAAGCGCTTGTGGCTTCGTCAAGTAATAGAATTGCTGGATTCTTGAGAATGGCTCTAGCGATAGCGATCCTCTGTCTCTGCCCGCCTGACATTTGAACTCCACGTTCACCGACTTTGGTAGAGTAACCTTCTGGGAGAGAGGTAATGAAGCTGTGAGCATTTGCGAGCATAGCTGATTCGACGACTTCAGATTGAGATGCTCCTTCGTTTCCATACAAAATGTTCTCGTAGATTGTTGTGGCGAAAAGTGCTGGTTCTTGTTGAACAAGACCAATGTGTTTCCTCAATGCTTTCAAATCTAGTTTCTTGATGTCTTTTCCTGCAATTTGGGTAAGAGGGAAAAAAACAAATTTATTTCAACTAAACAACTACTGTCTTTTGATCCAAGAAACCTTAGTTATTTCTTGAAACGCAAGAATTTTGTGTTCATAGGTCTAAGTCAAGTGCACTCACCCTCTATCATGACTTTTCCAGCAGTCGGGTCATAGAACCGGAGAATGAGTGAAATAACAGAACTTTTCCCAGATCCACTCTGTCCAACGAGCGCCATGCTCTTTCCGGCACGAACTATCAGATCAAAGTCCCGGAAAATTACAACATCTGGTCTCGAAGGGTAGCTAAAGTGGACGCCTTTGAGCTCAATCGTGCCTTCCACATTGTTCAGCTCCTCGCTGGTTTCTCCAACGATCTGAGTTTTCCGGTCCAAGATCTCAAACACGGACGCAACCATCTGGTTTCCTTTCAGCAGATCCGGAGCTAGAGCCAATGTCTCACCCATCGCTAACGCCGTCACAATCAAAACCATGAATGTTTTCATCACTGATTTGAAGCCCGCTAATCCTTTGTCCATCAAAGTTGATCCGTACCTATCAAATCAAACAATTGACAATTCAATATTTAAAACCGGTGAATCCCTATGCCTATTCTTTATTGGTCTGAACCCTAGGCCTATTAATTTACAATCTTCTATATACATAGAGACATACCAGAGGGCGAGGCCATAGGAAGAGAAAATGAAGAACTGAGAGACACCGTAGAAAAGTCCTGCAATTTGTCCACGCCTGAAAGAACTTTTGGAAGGTTCTAAAAGCTCTCTTGAATAAAGTTCTAGAATCTTTTCCTCAGCACAGAAGGCAGCGACCGTGCGGATGTTGCTAACAGACTCACCGGCCAACATGTTGGCCTTTAAGTATGCTTTGTTCAAGTCTCCTCCATATCCTTGCATGAAAAGTTTCTACAAATACAACAAAAACACAAACGTAAACATAAACATAAAGGAAAATTTTTAAAAGTGGCAAAACGGTGCGTTAATTACCTCGCTGATATGTCCGCTTATAACCAATGGGTATGTGGCCAAGACGACAAGAGTGAGACGCCAGTTGAGTATAAATGCTATGATAAAAGAGGTCACAACTAGACCTAAGTTCTGCAGTAGAATCGTTGACCTATCGACCACTATGGTTTTAAGCAAAGTTGCATCGCTCTCAAGCCGCGATGCCAACATTGAGCTTGTGTTGTCCACCTCATCAAACCACCCGATTTCATTCTTCAAGATTGCTATTAAACCAAAAACAGAATAAGTATCACATGATAATAAAAATTGGGATCTCTAATTTCTGAAGAATTTTAAATTTATCATTTATTTAAAGCTTGCATTGAGAGTTTGAGACGAACCTCTGAACATATTTTCGCGGACACGGAGAGTGAGACGCTCGCCCATAGTGCCAAAGCAGATATGCTCAATGGTGTAGACAATTAGAGTGATAACGGACGCGCAGCAGAAGAGGATAGCGATCTTCTTGATCTCTTTTTGAGTCTCATCCCAACCACTGTAATAGGAAACTAAGGCTTGCGAGACGCCAAGCGCGAAAAGGGGCATTTGAGATCCAGCGATAAAGGCACATATCGTGCCACACACGCCATACATCCAGTCCGGACGGATCATAGAGTAAAGACGTCCCACCGTTACTTTCACTTTTTTGGATGGATCAGCCCCATCCGGTCGAGTTACCGATTCCCTCTCTGAACAGAAGCTGGATCTTGTTCTTGATAGTTCCCGCGAGTATTTTATACTGCAGATGTGAAAAGAAAAAAGAACGAAGAACAGCTATGAGAATTAAGGGTTTGGTTTCTATACCTAGTTCGAATGAAAATGTTGAGAGACAGAGGATGGTGCTAAGCGATAGTACCTATGTGGTCTGCTTAGCGTGCGATTCAAGGAAGGGTTACGCTGCAATGAGGCAGTCTCTTGGAGACGAAGAAGAGAAGAGTAGGCTCCGTCGGGATTAGATATGAGATTCTCGTGGTTTCCAAACTCAACTATTTTACCTTCGTGTACAACTGCTATGATGTCAGCATTTCTTACCGTTGAGAGTCTGTGAGCCACCACCACCGTTGTTCTCCCAACCATCACTCGATCCAGCGCTTCTTGCACGCTCTTCTCCGACTCTGCGTCTAAAGCACTTGTTGCTTCGTCGAGTAAGAGTATCGATGGATTCTTCACAATTGCTCTTGATATAGCAATCCTTTGTTTCTGTCCGCCAGATAGTTGAATCCCTCTCTCGCCAACCTATAAGTGAAAAAACAGAGTTTTAGGGTTTGACATTGATGTTTCTTTTACCCTAAGGCGAAAGTGGAATCTAGGGTCTACAGTTGTTTTTTGTATTCGAAGGTATCCTATTGACAGACCTGAGTCTCAAATCCTTCAGGGAGGTTGTTGATGAAAGAAATGGCTTCCGAGAGCTTTGCGGCACGGGTGATCTCCTCAGCAGTTGCGTCGTCTTTGCCATACAGAATGTTCTCACGAATCGTTGTTGCAAACAGAGCTGGTTCTTGGTTAACCAAACCAATCTGTCCTCTTAACCACTTAATATCCAGCTCACTGATATTGTTCCCGTCTAGCAACACTGCTCCAGAAATAGGCTCGTAGAACCGCTCTATCAAAGATATGACCGTGCTCTTCCCTGATCCGCTTCCTCCAACAAGTGCCACAATTTTCCCGGCAGGGATAGCTAGGTTTAACCTGTCGAAGATCACCACATCAGGGCGAGATGGGTAACTGAAAGTCGCGTCTTTGAATTGAATGTGCCCGTCTACTTTCCCTAGTTTACGGCCAGATTTTGCGCTTGTTTTTGTCACCGTGTTCCGTTCAATCATCTTGAAAATTGGATAAGCAGCGGCTTTTGCCCGTACAAACGCAGAAATATCGGGCGCCGCTTGTCCAAGAGACCTACACAAAACCCAAAAACAGAGTACACTTCATAATCCCACAAAAAGAGAAAACAAAGGAAACGTGGAGAGCAAGCGAACAAGTTAGGGAGATTTATATTTACAGGCCGGCGATGACAACGTTGAGCATGGTAGTGAATGATTTGCCACCATCGGCGATATCCTTGTGGACCACAACACTTGTGAACCATACGAGCAAGGCCCAAGATAGAAACAAGACACAGTGCATCGATCCAAGACCTAATCCTTTGGTTAAACCAGCTTTTCTCCCGTACTTATACGTATTCTCCAGCGCTTCTCGGTATAATCTCACCGCCCTTTCTTCACCGGTGAATGCTTGTACGGTCCTCACATTCCCGATCACCTGAATAATCACATAGATATATGATACACACCAGCACTAGACACTAATATGAAAAATAACTGAAAACTATACACTTATAAGTTTCCTTGTCCAAGAAGTAACCAACCTCTTCTGCAATCTCACCAGCCTTGATGTATGATTTCCGGACACGAGCAATAAGTCCGATGGCGACGAACGCATAGATGCCGCCAGCTAGAGCGATTAAGGGGACTATGGATAGAGTGACAAGACTTATTTGCCATACACTAGTGAATCCAATTGCAAAACCGGCTATGAACCGGCTTATGTAGTGCAAGAAATTCCCTACCTGCGACAAAATTTACCAGTAATCCAGACAAATTATCATAAACCAACCGGATTTGCGTGATCACATTTTAAATTTTGAATTTAGGCGATTAACTGTTTTGTGGCTAGCTATCTGTAAATTAAAGAACCAAATATAGGTCAAAAATTAAAATATGAATTAAATCGTATCAAACTCGACCGCCTTATAAATGCAAAATGCAATGCAGCTATAACCGAATTAAAGACAATGCATTTATTATTTTTGCATCAAGGACCGAAGATAAAAAGAAAATAAAGGCATCTACACTTGTCTACACTTTATTAGTGTCTCAGAAAAATGACGAATATAACTAGAGATCTAGAATATAGTTAGAAAAGAAAGTAATGAGAAGAGATCGATGCATGCCAAAAATCTCTTTATTAAATTTGAAAAATGATAATGCAAAAAAAAAAAAATGTTGAAAAGAAAAAGAAAATCATCTTTAACATTATTGGATTAAGCCATTAGTGTTATTCACATTAAAACTGAACGGGTTAATCAAGCCATGTGCATAAAAAACGACCCATGTAAGAGATTTTTAAATGTAACGACCTAAATATCATTTATAGGGTTGAAAAAAAAATGTCTATAGATTTGATCAACCGAGGCCATGCATTAATTAACAGATTTTAGTAGGTATTTGCACAAAAACAAATAATTATTTGTGTATATATATAGATAGTTAAAAAAAAAAAAAGCCTAATGCATTTATTTACGAATGGGTACCACAAAAAGTATCTGGTTTCGTAACAAATCTAGTAATTGAGCTACCACAAAATCTTAACCAAAAAAAAGAAAAAGAAATCAGTATACCGGTTTGTTTGGGTTAAGAGATGTACCTTCTCGGAGAGAGCATCTTGGACGACGAGGATGTCGGAGGTGATGGCGGAGATGACTTCTCCTGTAGAAGCTTCGGTGTCGAATAAGCTTATGTCTTGGCTTAACATTGACCTGAGATAAGCTCTCCTCATCTTCGCCGCTTGCCTCTCTCCCGTATGCATCCAACATGCAACCTCTGTTTCCATTTTTTAAATTTGTTTTCTAATTAGAAAAGAATTATATATCTCAGAGAGATTACTTGATTTTAATGTATTTTTATTTACCTAACCATGATGAAAATAGTATAGCCACACTCAAGTATACAAAATCCAACGAGTACTGCACCAAAATAAATAAAATTTAAGCCGAGCAAACATGTTGAAAAAATATAGAACAACGGATAATTAGCATAAATATGTAATTAATTTCAATATAGTAAATTTTCTAAATATCAGGTAAAAATTCACTTCAACCTCCGAGTAAGCTGGCGAAGAATCTCAAATTTTCTTTTATAAATTTGATATTTCGAGCTATATCAATACTATATCATAAGGAAAAAATGAATAAACTAAAATATTGAAAAACCTTGGCGACTCTGTGAGAGGCTTGTTTTGGGAAAAGATAAGCAAGACCGATAATATTGATGAGTTTGCCAAAGAAGATGAAAAAGATTGGAACCGAGGCGCCATGAATGCACGCTCCTACGGATCCAAGAGTCATTAGAACACAATCATAGAAATCTGCGAAGGAGAAGAGCTTAAGCAGTGACACTTTTGGCTGCGTCATCTCTTTCTCCTTTTCCGGCGCCGGATCACCGGACGGCTGCATTTTTTTCAGCTTCAAGTGTGTGTAATTAGTTGGAGAGGAAAATGAAAGGAAAATAAATATAGGGATAGAAATTAAGGGAGGAAAGTGGTTAGAGAGGAAGAAGATGAGAGAGATATACATTAAATGAAAGAAGACATAAGACCAAGTTTATTGGTTTCAGCGAGAATTGTTTGGTGTGAAGCTCTATGTATGTATGTGTGTGTGACCCTAGTTAGTAACTCTCTTAATAAAGTTTGATCACTCCCAAATTTTGGATTTTTGTTTAGTTTTTTTACCGAATTATGTTGGTAAATGGTAGTAGTTACTTGAAGTATTAATTTGGTACGTGCGTAGTTTTCTCGGCTCGTTAGCTTGCTCACGGTAAGGGAGGGATAATAAATGGTGAAAGGAACAAGTGTCTATTTTCGTGTAAAAGAGTTTGCTTATCTGAGGTATCTTTTAATATAAAATGTCTTTTAAGACTCAGTTTTGTAATAGTCAAACTTACAAAGATGATTCAACTACTCCTATCTATATTTAAATGTTTTAAGTTTATAGTCTTTGACAAAAACAAAAGTGTATACACTAACTGAATAAAAATGCTGTCACTAAATAAATTTGTTTGTCATTGTTAACAACATCTAGAATTTTAAAATTTATTACTTAAAATTTGATGTAATTTACGTAAAGTTGACAACTACTATTTGTATAACCTGTTAAAGAGAAAATTATGAAAATACGAGTTAATACAAAATTTTGGGAAACCAATTCCATCGATAATTTTCATAAAAAAAATTAGAAATATGAAATAATGAATAAGAAATTGATGAATGATCTAATAAACTGATCTGCACCAAATAAATAACTTCGGTCAGAACTCTATTAAACTCTAGTTTGGGAAAATGAAACCAAATCCAAACTCTCTAAAAATAAACCAAAAAATGTCCACCCCTATTCAAGACTTCAACACGTCGCCCCTACAATGAAGTTAAAAATGATGTAAAAAAGGAAGTTCGTGTTAATGGATAATGATTGTATTTATATCAAAACGCGTTCACATGTTGTTGCTTTGGACTTTTGATCTATGTCCGCTGGATTGAGATTCAATAAGACATTGATACCCTCTTTAATCAGTTCAAGAAGAAAAGATTTATCTCAAATTCATGTAAGAAAAACTTAAGACTGTATACATCTCCTAAATAAATTTATATCATCAAAATATTTCTTTATTATGTTTTGAAATATATCTGAAAAAATATACGTTAAAATAATATTTTCCAATTTTTTTTAAGAAACTAGACAAATTTCTGTTCCAATTAGCTTTCATATCTTTTTGGAACAAGTAGAACTTAAATAACATGATCCAAATAAATTGACAATATTCAACAAGTAGAACTTAAACAATTTCCAACAAGTCGATCCTATTAATTACTTGAATATGTTGAAAATAAAATTAAAATTAAAATTATTAGAAGAAAAAACGCCAAGTCAAGAAGAAGAAGAAGAAGAATTCTTTGCGTTGGTTGTGGTGATGACTGAGATGAGCTTATAATGTGGTGGGGTCTGGTTTTGAAGCATACATGTTTTTTGGCTGGTCCCGAATGATGCTTAGTCATGTACTGAAGTGACCAAGTCTTACGATTCGACGCAGTTGTTAATATATTACTACGTATGTATGTGTTATGATGTCTGAGAGTCATCTCATATATTCTCCTGATTCGACGTTTTTTCCACATATTTTAATCTTGCTTTTTCGTTTTGGTAAAAACTATTTTTTTTTTCTATCAAATTTTATTTGTTGCAATTTAATTTCAATTTAATCTTGCTTCATCGTTACATACCTAATTGCTTTTTCTTTATATTTGGATATAAGAAAGTATTTTTTAAGTCATATATACGACATTGATGAGTAAAAAACTCACCATGTGTTTTCAACAACTTATCTATGGTGAAACTTTCAAAAAATTCATTATATGATTCCATTTTCTATTTAAAATATATCTAGATCACCTTTATCTTTTAAGTTTGCTTGTAAATGGCTAAATTAGAATCACTGTTTATTAATTTCAATTATTTTGAATGTTATTGATATCAATTGTTTCTTTTTTATATTCTGAAGTTCGATATTGAACTTATAGATATAGAAAAGATTTCTTTGGCAATTCAATAACTTTTTTGTACAAGAACATAAAATAACAAACTAAAAGGAAAGAATAACATCAAAGTATGGCATTCAAACATCAACGAGACCTTTAACCAAACTATCGCCGCATCAAACGCAATTATGGCCACCGCTCCGGCCGCGACTATTATCACCGCTTTGAATCTAAGAAGACAAGACGCTATAAGGATAACCGAAAACAACCACATCCTATTGTTCACCATCATATTTTGTAAATTATCTTGATAGATATTTTGACAGCACCATTCCAAATAGATGAAATATGGAAAAGAAAAAAAAATCTCCTTTATCTTCCAACTCGAACCTCTTGCTTATGTTGATATAGATGGATGTGACAATTTTAATTCTTTTTATTTAGGAGGGAATGCGTGGTGGAAAATTAATGCGAAGTATAATGATGCAACTTTATACTATACCAAAAAATAATGATGCAACTGCATGCATGGAATAATTTATTCGTTTTGGGCACGATCTGGTTATTAATTTGCATTTATATCAGTGAAAATGACGTACTTGAGCTGGCTAATAAGGTCTAATGCTGATATTCGAAGATATATGATAAAACATATGAATTAATATAGCTTTTATTTCACGGTATTTTTAACTCTTAGAAGAGAAACCACATATGCTTCTCAATTCTCACAATCGACGGCAAACATAAGAAAATTATGGATCGTCAACTTTATTCAGACTTTAGAGTCACACCTCACACGTTGGGATTCCTTTTAATTCACGATTTTTCAAAAAAAAAAATCACACATTACTTGTAAATACACACCGATCAGCTGCTTTGTAATCGGTTGGGATTTTCTATAAATAGTATGTTTGAGATATATTTTATTTTTTCCTTCCACACTCACCCGGAGATCGCACATTGTCTTTTTAAAAGCATCTAAATTTGAAGAAAGAAATAATGAGTCAAAAACTAACTCCATGAACCAAGGAGAAAAACACTCTCCGTCTAATCCAAACCATAACCAAATAGGCTTATATTTACAAATTCCACTTCTGGCACCAAAATTTGCAGAAGAATAAACACAACTTTTCATTGTCTTTGAAGAGAACATAAGCCATGGATTCTTTAAGAGGCCAAGGTGGGATTCAGATGCTTTTAACTGCTGAACAAGAAGCCGGACGGATTGTTTCAGCTGCGAGGACCGGTATAGTCTCTTTCTCCTTTATGGCTTGTTGGCTCTAATAGTAAGATTTTGGTTTTGAATCCTTTTCAGCGCTTTTCTTTTCTTTTTGTATGGACGGATCGATGATCAGCAAAACTAGCAAGAATGAAGCAAGCGAAAGATGAGGCTGAGAAGGAGATGGAAGAATACAGATCCCGATTAGAAGAAGAGTATCAAACTCAAGTTTCTGGGGTAAGCAACACCGAAACAAAACCGGCTAGTGAGATATCTTGATTTGTACTCATATTCTTTACCTTTTGTTTCAGACGGATCAAGAAGCAGATGCAAAACGTTTAGATGATGAGACAGATGTCAGGATTACGAACCTTAAGGAATCTAGTTCAAAGGTCTCCAAGGATATTGTCAAGATGCTCATCAAGTATGTCACCACTACTGCAGCATGATTCTCACTACACCGCCCCCATCGTATCTTATTCTCCTGATAATAAAACTGTTATGATTCTTCAGCTCTAGTTTTTTGGTCCGCGATTTCTAATAGAGCCAAATACATAGTCCATTGGTAGAGAAACTCATAAATATATGGAAACTAAAACAAACATTAGATGAAAGTATCATTGTAAAAAAAAGAGGAGGGGATCGAAAACGAAACTAAGTACACAAGTGATGAATTTTAAACATAAGTACAAAAGAGAACATGCATGCATGATAAATGCAATGTTTGGTAAATTTGTATCATATTCGTACTCTTGAGCATTATGTGGACATTCGTAAACAAACTGTTAACTTGTTAATGACATTCACTAAGATAAATAAATGAGCATTTGGAACAAAACAAGGCAACCACCGTATGAACTACCGTCCGAGTCCGACACATTAGGTCCATATGGCGTAGCTTTGACATTGCGCTCAATTTTGTAAACGTATAAATAATAATAAATTCCTTTATTTAAAATGACACTACATATGTAAAATTCAAAATATGTTTAATCAGGTAAAATAGTTTTTTTTTTTTTTTAA
>Ga0041059_1000678_pt1 | contig 26465 bp, 19 predicted proteins | sample AraColnosormetaG_FD_56232 | JGI IMG/M metagenome (GOLD analysis project Ga0041059, IMG submission 56232) | Arabidopsis roots microbial communities from North Carolina, USA - Col MF nosort | ecosystem: Host-associated > Plants > Roots > Unclassified | place: USA: North Carolina | collected... | reverse complement strand
CGCAGCCATGTGGTGAGCACAAAGCGAACTATTCTTTCGCCTTTTACTAAAGAATACCGTGTGCTCTCCACGCTAAGTGGCATACGCCTATTTTTGGAGGGCTCTCACGTAACAGTGAGTCCCAACACTTACCAAAGTCTGAATGATTATTTTATGTCGCTCTATTGGTCTATCAAGGGCTGAAGCCTGAAGGTATATGATTTCAGCGGTTCAAAAGCTTCAAACTTTGTTCAGTTCTTGAAAATCAAAGTTTGCCCAGTTACAGTTAATGCATCCAGGGGACATTCTCTCCAATATAGACAATCTTAACCCAGCAATAATCATCTTCTCATGTTTAGATTGTTGAAGAGAGGTAGTGACAAGAACAACATTTGCAGTGCTTCTTCCATTATACTTACAAAACCCAAAAGAATCAATTCGGAAACACAGACAAAGTTAGAGTAAGGGAATGAGTAGCAAGGAAGAGATGAATATTACAGAAACTTTGTCTCTGCTCACACTACCATAGCTATGCTAATCCAATTGGTTTCAAAGTCACTAATACAATGTTACTCTTTCTTAAACATCATATTAACATGTCACTGTTTATACATGAATGGTAGGTCTCCCGTCTCCATATTGATATAACTATGTCACACTATTTATAAGCAGCTTCATAGAAAAGAATCTCTGGCCGAACCCTCCTTTCTCCACAGATTCTGACTACATTCTTCCAGTTACCAACACCCTATGGCATCACCACACATATCATGATATCAATATGTCTCACCTAGCTACGTTCAAAACTCAATTTTTAAAAGACAAAAGGTAACTGTTTCGTCTTACTTCTTCTAATAAAGCTTCATGTCTGAGACTGACCCACCGGTTCGTTTTATAAGCCATGCAGATGTGTTCTCCTTCTTCACCACAACCAATCTGCATTTTTCATATTCCGAGACTGTAACAGAGAAGAGATACAGAAAAACAAATAGCAAAAATGTTTGTGACCCTGTTTCAGATATACCATTGACACAAGCCGGTAGTTAGTGTTTGGTTCTTCTAACCCTTCGTATAGCCTGCTGATATCTATCTCCCATGCCAAAGCCTTTGCTGTTTCAGATATTTCTGTTTCAGTTTCATTCTTCTCCCATTCCAACACTAATGTTGCAAAACCACAAAAACAGCTACAGTTTTTAATCATACCATAATAAATGAAACGAGTAGATAAGATCACACTCGTGGTGAAAAATATACCAATTGTGAAGATAGGCGGGCATCTACTTAAAACGTGGTGAACAAAGTTTGTCTTCCCACAGCCTCCTGTTTTAACATCACATATCATCTCATCTTCCATACGGATCACCGTAAGGATTTCCTCAAACTTCATATTCCCAAAAGCACACTGCAAATATATATAACCACAGAACAACTTTTAAGGAGTAGTACCAGTTTCTGTAGGAAAGACAAAGAGGGAAATAAATGAAACATACCTTTAGGTTTCTAATTGAATTTGCAGCCATAACAATTCCATAAGAACTTTGCTCAGGATAATTTGGATTCCTTCTGCATTTTGTACATCTCATTCTTTCATATTCCTCCAGCGTAAAAAGGCGAGTTACCAAGCTCTCTTTTTCTGGACTTTTCCACCAATGCAAAAACTCAAGGATGGTGACGACTACCTCATCAGCATCACTTGACTGAAAAAAAAGTAAAAGAAGAACAGAATGACATCTATGCCAACTATGAAAACGTTTTAGAAGCTTATATTTATCTGCACAAACCAGGGAATGGACTTCTTCTAGGGAAGCAAGTAAGTTGCTCAGTAGGTAACTGTAGAGTTCATCTTCTTTTATCTGCTCCGAGACAACAGCAGAAAAGAAATCTTTTAGTGCACAAGGAACTTGTTCTTCCAAGTTGCCGTGAAATAATTGCCGATTGTGCACCAAATCCTCTTGAAGAACCTTAATGTTCAAGAGGGCCTGCAGTATCATAATTTGTCAACGGAAATGAGTAAGGAAGGAGATTTAATATGAAAATAACGAATGAGCTGAATCAGTAGAAGAGAGCTCAGATTTTTGAATCTTATTTTGGCTGGTGTCTGCTTTACCTTTAGGGTCATGTCAAGAGCTGAATTGTATCTAGTAACTTTTTTATGTGCTGACTCCAAATTTTCAGATAGTAAATCTTCTCCAGGCATGTTTTCCATATCTTGAAGGCGGTAAATGGAAAAAAGAAGTATCAGAAACGTTTTGCATACATAGTTCAAAATATTTGTCAACTGAGGATAACCTTTAGCAGTTTCGTCTTGACTTTTAGTGTTGGATGAAATTTCCAATCGACCCCTTTCACTTGAAAGAGTATCTTCTGGTTCCATAGAATCTTCTTCCGTTGATTTTGGTGATGGAGGAGTAACTTTCGGTTCAAGGTTGACAGAAGATTCGCTGGACATATGCAAGAACACGTTTTGCTCATAGAAAACCTACAAAGAATTTATCAACTTGCGAAAAGTGTTGGAAAACCAAATTTCTCGTCTAGAGTACTTACTGTACATCATCTTTCGACATGCTCGCTGAAGTTCTCTGTCACACCATGAAGAACATTAATTCTTACAACTGAGTAATCAAAAAGTCATGGAAGCAAATAAAGAATTTAGACATTCAGCGACCTTGTTGCTTCTATTTTTCTTCTTATTTGACCCTGACTTCTTCCCCTTCTCTTGTTTTTCCTCGGATAAATGTTCGGCTTGTGCTGCAGCTAACTTGGTTTTGGCATCCATATCAACAATTTCATCCAACTCATCCTAGAAGAATAGATATAGTTTTAATATATGAAAAGAGAGGAATATGACAGCTTCTTGTATAAAACCAAAGTTACAAACCAACCCGTTGATATCGTTTCAGCAGGTGCAGGATATAAGAGCGGTAGTCAAAAACAGAAAGCTTGACGAGGTCGTTTAGCAAATTAGTCCTTGAATTCTCAATCAGCAAAATTTTTGAATCAGCTACCGGAACCTGCAAGTCAATTAGATAATTTAGATAATTTATGTTATACTGTTGTAAATTAAAACTTAGATAAGGAAAGAACCTTGTTGGTGACCACTGATTTCAGAAGGTCTATGGACTTCAACACTGTGTCATCATTCAGATTTTTATGCCCATGTATAAGAGTCATGCAATCTTCTAGGTCGGAGAATTCAAATGTCGGATGTGATGCTTTTTCAAGAACATCTCGTACTGCACATAAGCATAGTTTTGTAGTGTGAGAATCTCCGGCGTCTATCACCAAACGTTCTTCACATTTATCGCACAGAAGAGATGCATATGTGTTCCATTGATCTTCTGGAACATTTTTTCTCCTTTCATCTTCGAGTATACATAAGTTTTTGGCGTCAATAAGTGCTGCATCATAATTCAGGATCTGCAATTTCTTTGCATATTTGGTTCCCAAAGTCGCACAAGTGAAGTGAATGGCTCGCAGAACAGCCACACATATTTCAAGATTGTGTGCTCTGATAGATCGGGGAAATTCAAAGCTCTCATCTATCAAAGGGTAGTCAAGTAACCAGGTTATGGTATCGTCACCCTGAGGATGTGTCTTGGTGTAGTGAACATTGTGATCACAAACATCTATTATCCCTTCATCATCAAATGAAGCAATCTTGCCTCTCAGCAGTCTTTTATCCAGAAGCATAAATGAAAACTCATGATCAAATTCAATCTTTTCTTTAACTCGCAAACGACCACATAAACTGTCTGTTGCGTTGGAAACCAATTCTGTACCATCAACCCGTTCACAGTTAATGCGTTTGAGAAGGTCTAGGATTTGATTGAGTTCATGACATTCCAAAAAGCAAATACTCTGAGGTGTTTCCACTAAGCGGCACTTGGAGCTAAGAGTATGCTCAGAAATTTCTAATTGTGCAAGATGCTTAACCGTCAACTGCATCATCCAATCTCGAATGCTACAAGAGAGAATTTTACGTTCCTGAAACAACAAAAGAAGCGACTGAAGTTCTTTAAGTAACTTACTGCGTTCTTCATCCACAGCTAAAGGCCAGTTTTTGGACCATCCATTCTCATATACAAACTCTTTCACCGATTCGAGCTGAGTCTTGATCATTTCGACGGCAGCTACTACATCAACAGGTTCCCAACCTGCAACCGATATCATACCAGCCCAGACTTCATCTACCCTCTGCGCCATATGCTTTGTCGTAGAAGGTTTAAATTTTGCGGCATGTTCTTGCTCAAGATGACTCCTAAACTTTTTAGGATAATAGAACTTCTGTGAACAAGATCGACACATCCAGAATTTCCATTTTCTGTTTATCCTCGCAGAGTCAAGAACTTGCTCCAAAGCATCTAGTCCCACTCTGCCATATAATCTTTCGACATAAGCTGTAAGTTTTGCAATGCTTACTTTCATGAAGTTCCTTTTACTCTCAACATCCATACTCGCCCAATACGACCTCAATCTTTTACCCGCAGCGGTCTCCAGGTCACTCCTTATACTGTCTCGAATGTTCTTTGACTCCCTAAGTTTTGGTTCAGACATTTTTTGCAGTAACACCATTGAATCTGCCGCTTCGATCATTGCCTCTGTCGCAGCCGTATCCGAGTCACTCCTTACACTTCCTTGAAGTTTTGGGATCATTGACTCTGCCACTAGGACTACATTCTCAAGAGAACTTTTAGTATTTTCCTCACTCAAGTTCAAACCACCAAAAGAAGCAATAAAAGATAAACCTTCTTTTGCAATGTTCAGAGCTTTCTTGTAAAATGATGCTGAGCCAATCAGTTTACCCAATTCTAAAAGTGCAATTGCAGAGTAAGCGTGTACACCACAATCTTCCGTGAAGCATTCTACAGAAGCCAACAAGAATGGGAATTTCATGTCACTGTTTTCTGTTTTAGTCCCTTGTTCATAAAAGAAACAACCTTGTAGGTAATGAACCATTGCTGGAACCTTTTCCTTCCCACGAGTCGAAATCGAATCTTCGATTACTTCCAATGCCTTGATGTAATCTCCTTCAGCGAAGTAACCGTGGACAAGTTTCTGGATTTTTGCTTCCTCAGGATCTTCGACTAAAAGAGGAAGAAGAGGCGCCATGTTAAGGAAAGAGTAACGAACGATTCTTCAAGCTTCTTGAGATTCAGATAGAAACTTGTTTGCGAGGGAGATGATAATAACAACAGAGATGAAGCATTTATCACGTGTGATCCACGTAACAGAGTTGTTGAAGCTTTTATCACGTGAAATCCACGTGACAAGAGAAACCCAAGTCGTCGTGTCTTCTTTTTCGAACAGTTCTTCTTCGATATCTCCATTGGGGAATTCTGTCGAACATCTTGTGTGCATTCATTGTTTTGAGTAAATTACACAACAGCTTCTATTTAATTTCGCCATCCAGAATAAACAGAAAAAAACACCCCAGAAATGTGTGAATTAACAGATAAGACAAAAAAATTGTGTGAAGTTTTCGAATTCGGGATCAAAGATGGTCATGGGATGATCGAAATTGGTTTATGTTGTGTAAGAGGAATTAACAAAAACCTTAAGTCGTTAACAATTGTTTATATATTTTGTTGCAATTATCTTATTAGTACTTTATTACTAAAATCAAGTAATGAACCAAAAGATTACAAACTTGAGTTCCATACTAATACATTTCTATCATTGAACAGCTTCATAAAAAAGAACCTCTGAACGAATCTTCCTTTCTCCACAAATTTTGACCACACTCTTCCAGTTGCCAACAACCTATGGCATCACCACACATCAATATATGTCTTATCCCAACAAAGTTCACAATTCAGGGCAATAAAGACAAAGGCAACTGTTTCATCTCACCTCCTCTGCTGAAGCTTCATGTCTGCGGCTCACCCACCGGTTCTTTTCATAAGCCATGCAAATGTATTCTCCTTCTTCAACACAACCAATCTGCATTCCCAAATTCTCAGACTGTAGTAGAGAAATACAGAAGAACAATAGCACAAACATTTGTCACGATGTTTCAGATTTTACCATTGACACAAGCCGGTAGTTAGTGTTTGGTTCTAAGCCTTCGTATAACCTGCTGATATCTATCTCCCAGTGCAAAGCATTTGTTGTTTCATATATTTCTATTTCAGTTTCATTCTTCTCCCATTCCAACACTAATGTTAAAACCCCAAAAAAAAAAGTAGCAACAATGTTTTATCATACCGAAATAAATGAAATATGAGTATAAGATCACAATCATGGTCAAAAGTTACCAATTGTGAAGATAGGCGGGCATCTACTTATAGTGTGGTGAACAAGGTTTCTCTCTCCACAGCCTCCTGTTCCAACATCACATATCATTTCATTGTTCATGCGGATTACTTTAAGGGTGTCCTCAAACATTATATTCCCCAAAGCACACTGCATATATAAACAAGCATTTTAAGTACCAGTTTCTGTAGAAAAGTAAAATATGGGAATAAATGAAACATACCTCTAGGTCTCTGATTGAATCTGCAGCCATAACAATTCCATAAGAACTTTGCTCTGGATAATTTGGCTTCCTTCTGCATTTTCTACAACTCATTCTTTCATATTCCTCCAATGTAAAAAGGCGAGTTACCAAGCTTTCACTTTCTGGACTTTTCCAGCAATGACAAAACTCGAGGATTGCAACAAGTACCTCAGCAGCATTACTTGACTGAAATGAGTTTAACAAAAAAATCAAATGACATTAAAGACAACATTCTAACCGATTCGGGATAATAATAATAGTACTCAGAAGCTTATCTATATCTACACAAACCAGGGAATGAAGTTCTTCTAGGGAATCAAGTAAGTTGCTCAGTAGGTGACCATAGAGTTCCTCTTCTTTTATCTTCTCCGAGACAAAAGCAGAAAAGAAATCTCGTAGTGCACAAGGAACTTGGTTTTCAGAAAATGGTTTCCGATTGTTCACTAAATCCTCTTTAAGAACCTTAATGTTACAGAGGGACTGCAGTAGCAAAAAAATATTCAAAGAAGTAAGGAAGTAAAGAGATACATGAAAACTGAGAATATGTTGAATCAGAAAAAGAGAGTTTAGGTTTTGAATCTTATTTTTGTTGTTGACTGCTTTACCTTCAACATCATGTCAAGAGCTGAATTGTATCTAGTTGCAGCTTTGCCATTTACTGTCTCCAAATCTTCTCGAGGCATGCTTTGCATATCTTTAAGATGACATGCTAAAGAAATAAGCTCAAGACAATAGAGTTTTAGAATATTTGTCAATCAATAAGATCTTTTACAACTAGAATCACCTTTAGTAGCTTCCTCTTGATTATTAGTGTTGGATGAAATTTCAAATAGACTCTTTTCACCTTTAGTGTCGTCCTCTAGTTCCATAGAATCTTCTTTTGCCCTGTTTAGTGTGAAAGGTTTAAGGTTGAGGTAAGATCACGTTTTGTGTGATGAAGCAGAAGTTTAATGTGGTTCGAGATAGGCTTCTCATCAAACAAACAAAACTATTTGTAAGATAACCAAAAACCCCTAGAAAATCCTGAATGAATAATCCTAATTAAAATAAAATAATTACTAGACTAGATAATAACAAATATTGAAGAATTATCCGAATTCTACGCTCAGAGAAAACCTACAAACAGTTTAACAATTTGCAAAAGAATCTTGAGAAACTATATTTCTCATCTTGACAAACTATATTTCACTGGACATATTTAAGAACACGTTTTGCTCAGAGAAAACCTAAAAACAATTTATAAACCAAATTTCTCATCTAGAGTACTTACTGTTCGACATCCTGGTCAAGATGACTAGACATGCTCGCTGAAGTTCTCTGATATGGCATGAAGACCATTCATTCGTACAACTGAGTAATCAAAAAAGTCAGAGAAGCAAACATAGAGTTTAGACCATCAAAGACCTTCGTGCTTTTATGGTTTCTCTTCTTTGACCCTGACTTCTTCGCCTTCTCTTGTTTTTTCTCTGATAAAAGTTCTGGTGGTGCTGCATCTTCTAACTCTTCCTAGAAGAAGATACATACATTATAATGAAAGGAACATGTTAAAACAGAAAATCAAAGGGAAGATGAAAGATCTTTGTATAAAGCCAAAGTTACCAACTAACCTCTAAGTAAAGTTTCACCGGTTGAAGGATATAAGAGCGGTAGTCAAAAACAGAAAGGCTGACAAGGTCCTTTAGCAAACTAATCCTCGAATTCTCAACCAACAAAATCTTTGAATCGACTAGCGGAACCTGCAAGTCAATAGATAACTAACTAATTTAAGACAATTTCTGTTATTATGTTGTTAACTAAAACTCAGAACAGGATTAAACCTTGTAGGTGACCACAGATTTGAGAAGATTAATGGACTTCAATACTATATCATCACTGATATGTTTATGCCCATTTATAAGATTTCTGCAATCTACTAGATCGGTGAAATCAAATGTCGGCTGCGATGCTCCTCCGAGAACATCTTGTACTGCACACAAAGATAGTTTTGTAGTTAGAGAATCTCCAGCGTGTCTCCTTATATTCTCTTCACATTTATCGCATAGAAGAGATGCATATAAGGTCCACTGATCTTCCGGAATATTCCTTCTCCTTTCATCTTCACGTATACATAAGTTATTGGCGTCAATAAGAGCTGCATCATAACATATCATCCGCAATTTCTTTTCATATTTGGTTCTCAAAGTCCTACACGTGAACTGAACAGCTCTCAGAACAGCCACCCAAATATCAATATTGTGTGTCCTAATAGGTTTGGGAAATCGAAAAATCTCATCTCCTAAAGAGTAGTCCGCCAACCAAGATAAGATATCATCTCCATGAACCTGTGCATTGGCATAGTAATCATTAGGATCAAAAACATTGACTGTCCCTTCATTATCGAATCGAGTCAGCTTGCATTTCAGCAGTCTCTTATCCAGAAGCAGAAATGAAAACTGAGAGTCAAAGTCAATCTTTTCTTTAACTCGAGTACCATCCCAGAAACTGTCCACTGCTTTGCAAACCAAATTTTTGCCATCATCCCTTTCACCTTTGATGGCTCTTAGAAAGTGCAGGATTTGATTGAGTTCACGAAATTCCAGAAAACATATACTCTGAGGTGTTTCCACTAGGCGACACTCGGTAGTAAGAGTATGCTCAGAAACTTCAAATTGTGCAAGATGCTTAACCGGAAACTGCATCATCCAGTCTCGAATACTACAAGAAAGAATTTTAAGCTCCCAAAATGACACAAGGAGCAACTTGATTTCCTTGAGTAACTTACTGCGCTCTTCATCTATAGCTAAAGGCCAGTCTTTGGACCATCCATTCTCATATGCAAACGCTTTCACATCTTGGAGCCGATTCTTAATCATCTCAACGGCAGCTGCAGCGTCCACTGGATCCCAACCTCCAACGGATATCTTATGACCCCAGACTTTAGTTACCGTCTGGGGCATATCCTTTGTCGAAGACGGTTTAAATTCTGCAGCATGTTCTTGTCCAAGATGATTCTTACACTCCTCAGGACTAGAGAACTTCTTTGAACAAGTTCGACACATCCAGAATCTCCATTTTCTGTTTTCCCTGGCAAAAGTGAGAACTTGATCCAAAGCATCTCGTCCCTCTTTCCCATACATTGCCTCGACGAAACTTATAAGCTTTGTAATCTCCATTTTCAGGAAGTTCCTTTTGAACTCATCATCCAAACCTCTCCAAAACGACCTCAATTTCGAGTCTGGATTTTTCTTCGACTCCTTAGCTTTTGGTTCGCTTCTTACAATAGGAGAAGCAACTAGACTCTTACCTCCAGCGATTCTTGACTCTGCATCTTCGATTATTCTTTCGACATCCTTTTGACTCTTCACCTCTTTCGGACCATATTCATCTAACTCAGCCAAAACAGATAAGTACTCTTTTGCTTTCTCAACAGATTTCTTGTAATACATAGACGATCCAAGATGTTGACCCATTTCAAACAGTGAAAGAGCAGTAAACGATGAGAACCCTTCACTTTCCGCAAAACATTCTACAGAACCTAACAAAAACGTGAACTTGACGTCACTGTTCTCTGTTCTTCTCGCTTGTGCCCTAAAGATGGAACCTTGCTGGAAATGAAGTAAACCCAGGAGGTCATTGCCCTTCCCTTGTTTAAAAATCGAATCTTCAATAATCACCATGGCCTTTATGTGATCTCCTCCAGCAAAGTAACTTTCGTCCAATCGACAATCTTCCAGAGAAGGAGGCTTCATGTTTGGGAAGAGTGACGATTCTCAAGCTTCTTGCGCTTTCTTGTTTTACTTGTGCGAGAGAAAACTGAATGGTAGACGCGGGAAAATCGACGGTCATGTATCAGTGACGCACACTTTATCACGTGAGAGCCATGTGACAAGAGTTTTTAAGAAAAATAACAACCAAGACTCATTGGGGAATTGTGTCGAACACCTTGTGAGCATTCTTCAGGTTAAAAATTCAGGATTGTCTTTGGTGTTTTTATTTCTTACACTAAAGACATTTATGTATATATTTTTTTGTATGAGAAGGCATGAAGTGATATCACGAATCGATATAATCAGGAAAAAATGGATTGTGCCCACCAAATGTTCGACAAAAGTTCACAATACTATAATACACGATTTAGGATTTCTCTGTGGAATAATTTTCGCGCTCAATTCTTAACAGATGACGTGACCCTCACGTGAACAAACCAACTAACTCCTAACCCTATAAATCCTTCTCTTCCACGCTTCCTCATTTTCTCTCTCTCTGTTTCTTTTATTTTCTCGAGAAAATTCAGATAGAAAATCGCCATTGTTGTTCTTACTATCAGTCCCAGCGAGATCATGGAGATGGATCTATCAGAGGTTAAAGAAATGGAGAAAGACGAAGAAATTGATTCGTAAGTAGTCAAATCTCATTTTTCGAGTATCTTTATGCTTTTTTCGTTCGATTTTCTCTGAGAATTTTCTCTCCTTGGTGTTTATTCAGAGATCTCTCAGACTCAGATACAGAGGAGCCTGAAGAGAAGATACTCGACGCCACTTCACTTTCAGCTCTTGATATGATACTCAAGGTTTCGCAGAACTCAACAATCCAAAACGAATCTGTTGTTATCGATCTTGTTTTTTTGATTAATGTTTTCAAGAATTTGATTTTGTGCAGTCTCTGTGGAACATTAGCGTTTTCGTAAGCAATCTTTCGATGGATTATGTTCAAGAAGCGAATCAGAGCCTCACAGATAATGAATCTGTTCCTCTACAAGACATTCTTCGTATTTTCATGCTCAACAATCTCAGTCTCACTCATCCTCTGGTCTCAGCTCTGATCTTTAAACCCTTATGTATGTTGATTACTTCTTTCTCACGCTTCATATTTTTGTCAGGAAGCAAACGGTGTTTCTAAACTGTTTCTAAACATCTTGGAGCTTATCCCTCGCTGGAACTATCACTTTGAAGTGAATGAAGTAGCGAAAACGATTTGCATTAGGTGCAAGACGGATATGGCATATTCAGGTGAAACGTCTTATGGTATCATCATCAATGCTAATTCACTCAGAGTATACAAGGCAAGTCATTTCTCTTTTCTCTTATCTTTGATGTGAAAGAGAGAGTCTTTAAGTCTTTGAACGTTTTTGGGTAATCACAGTCTGCATTCAAGGAGTTTACATTTGAGAATATCATTAAGGCCAGCATGATCAATGTAAAGATGCTTTGTGACAAGGAAGGATGTGGGAAACGAAACTATGTTGATACTATGATAAGTAACCTTCCATCTGCTTNTATAGTTGGTAAGCTTTGGATTGTTAATTGGTTAGTAGCTTTAACAACATAATGCAGTAGTTTTGAGCTTGTTTTCTCTTATTTTTTATAGCACTTCAGTGGGAGAACAATGAGACCGAAAAAGAGATATTCGATACAGCTTCTGTTCTGGCGACTGAAATAGATATTAGTGCTATATATAGATATGTAGGTGACAGTGCATTTACCAAATACCGTCTTGTCTCAATGGTAAGGGTCCAAGTATTTGATTTTTAATTTGTTTCAGTTCCGTTTAAGTTTACTATGTTTACCAATGTTGAATATTCAGGTTTGGTCGCATGGAAATCTATACAACTGTGTAGCTTATGAAAACAATAGATGGGTCAGACATTTTTGTTCTGAGATAGAGGTAAAGCTTTATAGACATTTTTGTAAAAGACAAGCTAGTATGTTGTTGATCTGTGACTGAGTGATGTATATTGCTGGTTGTCCAGGTTATTGGAGACTGGGATGGTGTTCTCCGCATTTTTCGAGAACTGCATATTCGACCTGAGATTCTATTCTTTGAAAACGTAAGCTCCTTTGACTGAGTATGCATGTTTATTTTGCTTATGTGTGTGTGTTCTCAATTCCACCTACTTGAATTGCAGGCTATTCTAAAGGACCAGATGTTTTCCGAGCAGGGATCTGAAGACTGAATAGAAGAAGCTTTTCAAATGGTGCAGGAAAGGAATTTGATGTAGAAGTCAAAAACTTTATAGGAGTAAGTATAGAACAATGCTTTTGATTGTTATGATCATTGAATAGTAGATACTTGGATACCATTTTATCAAGTTCAACACTTGTATAAAGATACTATCCTTTTAACGTTGGAAGAACATGAGAGAAGCAGAAGGGAGCCCTATAAACCAAAGCAAAGTTCTTAAACATGAAGCTTTAGTAGAAGATGTACACAACCTAAAATTTAATAACTTAAAAGATCATTAACAAACGCATAAAACTCAAAATTGCCATCATTGGGCTGCATGCTTTGACGAGGACGAGAGGCATTATAGTTGGGGGGGTTTCAACAATGATATGGCATTCTTGTTTAGTACAGGACTAGTGTAACTAGCTGAGACATTCTGGATTGATCTAGGATCTTTGCTTCTTTGCTTAGGTAGGTTTGATCCAAAAAGTGAATAAAGAGAGAAAGATGTTGATTTTTGACTGGAGAGCAATAAATGTATTCAAAATGGTTTTTGATTTCTGAGTGACATCTCTAAAAACTTTGATGTTACCTTAACAGAAGAAAAGAATGCAAATGTTGAATCATAAAAATATTTCAAGAACTTTAATAAACTACGATCATTCACAACCGCATCAAAAGTCATACAAACATACAATAGTCAAGACATGCATGGTAGATATTTAGATATCCTAAAAACAGAGTAGGTAAGTCATAGAGTAGTAGACATGGCATGGTAGATATTTAGATATCCTAAAAACAGAGTAGGTAAGTCATAGAGTAGTAGACATGGCATGGTAGATACATAGATATCCTAAACATAGATAGAGCGTTAACTTCACATTCAGTTTTTACGCTTAAAACAGAGTAGTCCCAGACTCTAGAGTAGTAGACCTGACATGGTTGATATCCTAAAAGAAGGGATGGTTTTTATGGGAGTTTTTAATTTCACATTCAATCTCTACCTCCAAAGTCCCTTCACGATCCAAGTAAGCCCCCTCATTTTTATCGAAAGACATGGATTGAGGAAGACCCCACGCTTTGTTCGAGTTCATGAGCCAACAGTTAACTACAGAAACAAGCAATACATTAGTTATAAACTTAATACCACTAGTTTATAGTCAAAGGAGTAGGACATTTGACATTTTAAATTAAGAACGCCTATTGAAAATGTCATCAGCTTTGACAATAACCATTGACAAATAGTAACATCAAATAGTTTTTGACTTACGGCTTCCTGTTAGGTGATTGGATCCACGCGGGTCTAGAACCTTCAGGTTTACTCGCACGAAAATCAGCTCACCCTTGGCTAAAGTTTCACCGTCAGCTAAATGCAAATGCTGAATTAACTTGTCATCTGCCTCAGAGTCCCCCTTTGGATACAACTTTAGAGTCCTTTGAAACATAACCATCCACTTGTTAGCAAGTTACCACTAATGCACACATACAACAATATCTATCAGAAAGAAAAAACTCACCAATCCTTTTCTCCCATGTGAAAGGTTTTGGATACGTAATCATTCTGTTCCAGAAGAGCGAAATCACGAATAGTCCAAGAGAATTTGTGAAAAGGGAGATCTTCACCAAAAGAGGCGGGTCGTGAAACAATCTTCACATGAGCACCGAACTCATGTTCTTCACCGTACAAGATAAATCCCTTTGCACGGTCTTTGAGTGTTTCAACCGGAAGAGCTTTTGACAATCCCCAAACCGTTTTTGAAGAATTGAAACGCTTCACTTCAACATCTACATGTATAAACACATATTAGAGCTTCATTCTTATATATACACAGAGAAAGAGAGAGATAAGAGCATACGAACCTTGAAAAGAGAGGTACTTCTTCTCTTCCTCGCTGAAGACAAAGAAAGTGAGATAGGCAAACACATCAATGGGTGGTGTTGTCGATGAGAGGCATTCCACATACATAGACACAAACCCACTTCCATTGTCCGCTTCGTTTCCTTTTGGGTGAACAACCAATCTCCTGATTTTTACAAAAAGGACAACATTTCTTACTTATATATGTATACAGTGAAGAAAGATGGGAACTTTAGTGAAGAAAAATGTGAACTTTAGCAAAGAAAGATGAGAACTTTAGTGAAGAAAAATGTGAACTTTTTAGCGAAGAAAGATGAGAACTTGAAGTATAGAACAAGATCACATACCAGTTGTGTGCACCAGAAGAGAAAGGAGGGGACTCGTATTTCTCGTTAGCAAGCTGAGAAAGTCTGACAAGAGTAGAGGAAGGAGGATTCCTTCTCCAAGTCTTCAACACTGCAGGATCTGACGCATTTGAACCCATTTTCTCTACACAACTTACACAAGAGAAGATTTTTTTAGAATTCCCCAAACAACAGAGAGATCTATAGAAATTTGTGTGCTTTATTCTCTTAAGAGACTAAAGAAGTTGAAAGCTTAAAGAAAGAAATCGACGAACCTTGACGGAGATGGAAAGAGCCTTGACGGAATTCTGCGTCACCTTGAAGCAAAGAGAGAGATTGAAAAAGGAGAGAGCTTTTAAGGGATTCTTCGTCACTAACAAGTAAGAAGAGATTTTCTAGGGTTTAGATATTATTTTCATATAACGGGCCTAAAGCTACAAGACTGGCCCGGCTCGTTTTTTATTTTAGCTTCTTCTGCTTCAAAACGTTGACGTTTCAATCTCCAAAAAAGTGTTTTAAGATTTTGATAATATGTACTCGAAGAGCTATGTAATGTTGATTAAAGCTTCATAACAATTTTTGGCGCACAATTCTTAATATATATCACGTGAGGATCACGTAAACAAACTAACAGACTCTAACCCTATTAAGTCCTCGCCTAATCGCCTTTGGTCTTCTCTTCAACTTTTCCCATTTTCTTTCTCTGCCGTTTATTTTCTCGAGAAAACTCAGAAAGAAAATCTCCATTGTTGTTTTTCTTGGGAAAATCTGCCAAAGAAAGAAGGTTTTGCCTTCGATCATTGAGATGGATCCATCAAACGTTCAAGAAGTGGAGAAGCTCGAAGAAATAGATCCGTAAGTAGTTTAAATCTCATCCTCCGAGTATATATTTATGCTTTTCTCATACATTTTCGACTTGGTGCTTATCTTTTGTTTAGAGATCTCTCACTAACGCAAGACGATGCAGAGGAACCTATAGGGAAGCTAAACGCCACCTGTGTTTCAGCTCTTGCTATGATACTCAAGGTTTCGCAAACTTCACAAACCTAAAGAATTTGTTTTTCTCGATTTTGTTTATTTAAGTTTTCAAGAATGTGGATTTGTGCAGTCTATATGGAACATTAACGTTTTCGCAAGCTCCAGAGAAGATGAATCTGTTTTTCATGAGTTCCTTCTCAACGATCTAAGTCTCAAGCATCCTCTGGTCTAACCTCTGATCTTTAAAAAATCTATGTTACCAATTACTTCTTTCTCAAGACTTGATGTTTTCTTGTTCTCTACGCTTTAGGAAGCAAATGGTGTTTTTGACCTGTTTCTAAACATCTTGGAGGCTCTGCCTAACTGGGGTTTGTACTTTGAAGTATACGAAGTGGCTAAAAAGATTTGCAATAGATGCAAACTGGATTTGGAATATCCTGCTGAACGTTCTTTTCGTCTTATCATCAGTGCTAGTTCACTTAGAGAAGTCAAGGCAAGTCTCTTTTTTTCCCTTATACATTGAAAGTAGAATTCAGTCTCGTGAAAGTGTTTTGGTTATTTGCAGTCTGCATTCAAGGATTTTACATTTGAGAATATCATTAAGGTCATCAAGATGAACTTAAAGATGCCTTGTGATAAGGAAGGATGTGGGAAACAAAGCTATGTTCACCGTATGATAACCAAACTTCCATCTGTTTTCACAATTGGTAAGCCTATGGTATAAGCTATTAAGTTAATTTGTTAGTAGAGATCACAACAAAATGCAGTAGTTTTGAGCATATTTTTTTTCTCTCGTATTGTTTAGCACTTGAGTGGACAAAGAATGAGACTGCAGGAGAAATATTCGATACAGTTTCTGTTCTGGCGACTGAGATTGATGTTAATGTGATATACCAATGCGAAGGTGACATTCGATATACCAAGTACCGTCTTGTCTCAATGGTAAGGGCCAAGTACCTACAATTTGTTTCAGTTCCATTTAACTTTACTATGTTACCAGAAACAACTCCAATGTTAACATTCAGGTTTGCTTGCATGGAAATCGATACAACTGTGTAGCTTATGAAAACAATAGATGGGTCAGATATCTTCGTTCTGAGATAGAGGTATAAAGCTTTTAGTCTTTTAGACATTTTTGTATGTGGAATTGTGACTTCTTTACCTGAGTGAGGCTATGTCGCTTCTCCAGGTTATTGGAGACTGGGAGAATGTTGTCAGCATTTGTTTAAAGAATATCCGTCCACAGATTCTGTTTTTCGAAAACGTAAGGCCCTTTCGACTGCGTACTTGCTCATGTTTTGCTTTTATTATGTGTGTTTTCTCTCAATTCCACCTACTTTGAATTGCAGGTTATGCAAAGGGAGCAATAAATAGAAAAGCTTTTTCAATGGCATAGGAATCAGATTGATGTATAGACATAAAAGTGCTTGAGTCTGAAGTCAAAAACTTTATAGGAATCAGATTGATGCCTTGTTGGTGTTACACTATTGTGGACAGATTTTGTATATGTTTTAGCCCAAATTCACTATCCGGATTGTTATGCTCAGTGAACACTTGTGTGTAGATAAAACACAGCTCTGTCTCTTAAGTTTCAGAAGTAATAGACCATTTTGTGATGCTCATTGAACACTTGTGTGTAGATAAAACATAGCTCTGTCTCTTAAGTTCCAGAAGTAATAGACCATTTTGTAATGCTCCTTAACACAAACAATACATGCAAGTTTGGCCTTGTTTATATCATCATTTAGTCTAATTATTGAGAGTACGCAACAATAGATTCTTGCTTAAGCAGATTCTTTTACATGTTTCTGTTAGGTTTCTTCTTGGATTTGCATTCTCATTTGCGTTGTACGTTTTTGTATTTGACAAACTATGACCGTAGAGATCCACGGGAAAGATCTGGTCTTACCGCCTCTGCTATAGCTGTGAGTTATCGGTATCCATTGCATTCTACTCAAATTTCCTTGTGTTTAGTAGTAAAAGAAAACAAAATGACAAAACACAAAACAGCTGCAACAGAGTATTTACCAACTTATCTATTTTGTTAAAATTTGTGCTTTGAGATTCTCTTTTGCACTTGTCCTTGTTTACTCTGGTCCTTAGAGTCTTGTTACACTTTGCATCTAAGTTTCAAAAGAAGACAACTTCAAGTCTGTTTCCACAACAAGTTAAAAATTTCAGTTTATTGAAGAGAATATCTGCTTCGAAGAGAATGTACTGCTTGTACTTTCAGAATCAAAATTTGGTTTGCCTTGTACATAATCAAAATGAGTTATTTAATCCTTGTAGATCTATGTAGTTTCAGGCTTTTATGTTTGTCAAGAACCCTAGCCAAGGTTATGTCTAGTTTTTATCTTCCTTGTTCAAAGTCTTTTCTTTCTTTCATACTGAACCTCAAGAAACAGAGAAGCTTTGACGATTAGGATTTATATTGCCTCTATGTCTAGCGTTGTTCGAATCATCATCTCATTATTTCATAAAAGCTGCACCAAAGATTGCAGAAAGTATAAGTCTTTTAACCGACGAAGATAATAGTGCAAACCAAACCATTTGGTGAATCAGATTAATAATCTTGGGAAAGAAGAAACACATGAGAGATTCCTGAAACAATTTGACATGAGAGTTCAAACTTGCCTCAAAATGAACGAACAAAATAATGAATGTCAATCCAGAAATGGTTAGAAGAATCTCAATGAGTGTCTTTCAAGTTGAAAAGCTGATTTTCTCTTGAAAACCAAGAACGACAACAACGAAGACCTGCAACATTGCAACAAAGACTAGTCTACAAAGACTAAGCTTGTTCACTTACTCGGTGTCCTACTGCCAAATGGATTTATGCCCACCAAGGGTTTGACAAAAGTTCACAATACCATAATTCATGATTTCTTGTGGCATAAGCAATCCTTAATATATTATCACGTGACCCTCACGTAACCAAAATAACTCTGATCTTATAAATCATTTCCCTTCGTCTTCTTCTCTCTGTTCCTTTTCTTGTTTTCTCGAGAAACTCAAGAAAGAAAATCGCCATTGTTGTCTTCTCCTGTTTTTGCTTTCATTCCCAGCCAAATGATGGAGAAAGACGAAGATATCGACAAGAAATTAGATATGTAAGTAGCAAAGTCTCCTCTTTAGAGTATATCTATGCTTTTTTCCCCATATAAGAATTCTTCTACTTCGTGCAGAGGCTACGACGCAGAGGAATCATCACTTAATATGATACTCAAGGTTTTTCAAAACTTTAACAAACCCAAAGATAAACAAAACAAAGCGTGAATCTATTTTGATCGATCTTGTTTTAGTTTTCAAGAATGTGATTTTTTTTTGCAGTCTCTGTGGCAAATTAGCGTTTTCGCAAGACAGAACATAGTACGTCAAAGCTTCACAGGCTCATTTCTTAAGGAAGACATACTTCGTATTTCCTTTATCAACAATCTCAGTCTCAGTCAACCTCCGGTCTCTGCTCTGCTCTCATCTTTAAAACCTTTGTCTTATGTGTGTTTTAGTTACTTCTTTCTCAAGCTTCATGTATTTTTGTATTCTTCAGGAAGCAAATAACATCTTTGACCTATTTGTATACATCTTGGAGAACTTACCTCCGTGGAATCCATACTTTGAAGTGTACGAATTGGCGAACAAGATTTGCAATAGATGCAAGATGGATTTGGAGTATCCAGTTAAACGTTCTTATGGTATGATCATCACTGCTGATTCACTCCGAGAAACCAAGGCAAGTCATTTTTTTTTGTCTCTAAATCTTTTAAGCGAACAAGTCTTTCATGAAAGTGAGACTAGAAACGTATTTGGTTATCGCAGGGATTATTCGAGAATCTTACATTCGAGAAGTTCGTTCAAATCATCAGGATAAGCTTAAAGATGCCTTGTGATAAGGAAGGATGTGGGAAACGAAACTATGTTCAACGTATGATAAATAAACTTCCAACTGTTTTCACAATTGGTAAGCCTGTGATAATCTCTCAAGTTAAAACTGGTCATTAGACATCATCAACATAATGCTATTGATTTCGTCTTCTTTTTTTTTTCTTGTATTTCCTAGCGCTTGAGTGGGAACACAATGAGACTGAAGGAGAGATATTTGATACAACTTCTGTTCTGGCGACTGAGATTGATGTTAGTGTGATATACCAATACGAAGGTGATAGTGCATTTACCAAATACCGTCTTGTCTCAATGGTAAGGGCCAAGTAACTAGTTCGTTTCAGTTCCATTTTCCTATTGAAGATTCTGTTACAAGAAAAAACTCATAAGTTAATATGTATTCAGGTTTGCTCGGATGGAGATCGATACAACTGCGTAGCTTATGAAGACAATAGATGGGTCAGACATGTTGGTTCTCAGAAAAAGGTAACACTTGAATTGCGTAGCTTCTAGCCTTCTAGACATTTTGGTAAGAGATAAGCAAGTTATTTGATCTGTGACTGAGTGATGTATTTTTTTGTTGTCCAGGTTATTGGAGACTGGGATGGTGTTCTCAGCATTTTTCGAGAACTGCATATTCGATCTGAGATTCTGTTTTTTGAAAATGTAAGCTCCTATAACTGCATACATGGTTATGTTTTTTCTTTTCTTATGTGTGTGTGTGTGTTCTCAATTCCACCTTCTTGGATTGCATTACTATGCAGAGGGAACAGATGTTTTCCGCGCAGGGATCTCAAGCCTCGTGTGTTATTTCTTAGCCCAAATTCAGCATCCTGACTGATTGTTATGTTCATTGATCAATGTATATAGTTAGATACCAGTTTCCAAACACATCGCTATTAGCATTTCGTTTGATGTAGTGGTCAGTAACATTTGAAAACATTTCTGTTCTAGTACTCTGTTGAACCGTGTGGGTAACCAAGTTATGATCAACGTAGAGTATGATAATTAAACTTCCAGTGACAAATTTTCACAATTGAGCCACAGACCCGAATTTCTCTATATCTTTTTGACTAAATCAATATTTATATCCTTTTAAGTTAAAGAGATTTGTGTCATTTTATAGTTTCATTTTCACTCATGATTAGTTTTTCTTTCTCATTTTCGTTTGAAATGATTTTTTTTAGTTATTATTTCTTTGAATTCCAAATGCATCGAATAAAACAAGCAAAGCCTAAGAAACAAGAGAGGGTGCCAAAGTCTTGTAAGTGAAAGAACATAAATATGCCAACGGATGGTGTATTGGAGAAAATGGAGGCCGGAGATGTGGTAATGGCAAAAAAAGATAAATGTAACCGTGTAAGATTGTGGATAACAACATTGCTTTTGTCCATATTGATTTCCGTGATATCTCTGCTTATATTATTCTGGAAAAATCAACAATATGGATAATACAAACACACTTACAAATCTAAATCACACTAATTCATAAAATAAATTTTCTCCCGCGATGTAGTGCGGATCCGATCCAAGTATACGTAACAAAATTACAAACGTGGAAACAAAAACAACACCAAGATCAATTTTAGTTGTAGAAGGGAAGGGTTTTAATGTCACAGCAACTGATAGAGCAAAAGTATTTATCTTCGTCGGTGACTTTCAAGATGATAGGGAAAATGCAATGGTACTTACATTTATAACAAACTGGTCGAGACATACTATTGTTGCGAACGGTCTCGTAAAGTGTCATCTGCATCCGGTCATCATCCAATACTATATTTGTTTCCGGTTCCAGGCCTCGGAAATCTCCGAGCACACAATTGGTATGCAAAGTTACCCCACAATCTTTACAAGTGTAAAACCATTTTGTTGGATCAGTTTCTTTCTCGCAAATATCACACCAATATTTACCACTTGCATCTCTTTCACCATAGCATAAAGAGAGAAAATGATCGTCGACTCTATGCTTGACCTCATGTGGTAATAGAGCGCATTTGAAATCCAAGGCGTATCCACACTTATCTTCAACGCATCTGAGCACGTGAGATGTTTCCTTGTTGCAAGCACTACATACTCCTTTTGGTGATGTGTAAAACAAGGGATGTTGGTGACTTGGATGGACAAGTGACCCAGAAAAGGAGGCACATCGCACATCTAATCCAAACGGAAAAGTACCGTATATGAAACAATTAAAAAATACTCCACAAGCCTTACACTTAGAGTAGTTACGTTGAGATGCATGTAGAATATACGGTTTATTGCTTAGCACATGACGTTTTCGTGTAGGATGTTTAGCACAGTTCTCGTGTAGAAGAAAATCACAACTCATACAACTGTAGAAGGGATCATGATAGATAGGATAAGCACATGCCTTGCAACTTCTCTCCTCAACAAAGGTACCAGACTTGTCCAGTCTTAAGTTATGCTCTATATGGCTGAAATGTCGTATTATACCTTCACTAATCACCTCGAATGGTTCCATAGGTTCATCTTCTTCAGGCTCATCTTTCATCTCTATTCCATCCCAAACATCTTCTCTAGTAGCGCATTTGGTATGAAATGTAGACTCAGAACACCTCTTACAAGAATATCCCCCACAACTCCAATCCATTTTCTTACGACAAACACCACATACTGAATCAATAATACCAAGAAGAGAAGTGCGAGAAACGCGATGATCATGGCGGTTGATATTGATGACCCATGGAAATCCAGAGCAATTGTTATGGGAAGTGAAATTGCATTGAAGACAGACATATGGGCTTCGATCTCCATGGAGGCCGCAAGTGGTGCAAGTAAAAGAGATCAATTTTGGCATAAGGGTTAGTTCATGGTTGTGGGTGTTTTGGTCGTGAAGATTTAGTGGTGGTGGAAGAGAAACACATCGCAAATCCAAAGTAAAGTTACAAGCGGAACAGTGATAAAACATTTCGTCAAAAATCTTTTTCCCACATAAACTACAATTCCCATCAGTATAAGCCGGTGGTTTACCAGTGATGAGTTTTAGTGTGTGTAAGGAGTGGGAAGGGTGGTTTACCTCTGCTCCATACTTTTCGCAATCCACATGGAATGCCAAATCGCATTCATGGCATTTGTAAGGATATCCACTGCCTCCCTTCCCACAAGTAAAGCAGGTGAAGGAGCTTCTCACCATCTCTAGCTTGAGTTTGTGGTCATGGTTCTGGGGAAAATCAATGACTTTCGGTGGTGGGTACTTGAAACAATCCAAATGGATGTTGAATTCACAGCGCTGACATTCATAGTTCTGGATATAGGGCTGGATTGTCTCTTTACATGTACGGCATCTCACACTCCAGCTGGCAAAATTTGTAATAAGAGAAAGATTCTTATCACACTTGTGAGAAGGGTGGTTGATCTCTTTAGGGCAGTTGCTGCAACTCTTATGGAAGAAATAACGACATTTTCTGCAGTTGTAGCCATCACTGATAGTTTTGAATTGGAGTCCACAACATTTACCCCACCGATTATCTCTTGCAGGTGTCAGCCAGTGCTCATGAATGGGTAGTCGCACCATCTCAGGTTCCATGGTTACTAAGAGATCTAGTGAGAATTTCTCGTTGAACTTTTGGTCTCTGATTTCTCTTAGCTCATGTGACGGAGATAAGTGAAAAAAACAATACTAGTTATTTTATTTAGTACTCATTTAATGGTTAATTATATGTTTTTTTATTATATTAGTAAAAGAAAGTTTAGATCTGACATGGTAATCACTAAACTATTCATCATTTGATTTTGATAACGTGCCAACATCAACGAAGCACGATTTACATTGCAAAAGACTTTCTATTTAATAGTAGAGTTTTAATGGGTCAATAAATAGTTGTTACATTATTGCAACAAAACAATAGTAAATATTAAATCTGACAGATAACTGCTACCTACTCAACATTATTTATATCTAACACGATAAATCGATAAATCAATAAAAACACAATCGATGCAAACAAGTTTTTTCTTAATAGCTTTCTAAATACAAGATGATTTATAATTTGTTAAAATAAAGACAGATATTACTAAAACCTACCCTCATAACTAAATCATGTTACCCTTTCATAAAATAATGAACGTTGGGTCATCTTAGAAAATCTCTCAGTGCACAATAATGCAAGTTACATGGATCCCATGACCATTGAAAGTAGAGAGGACAAGGATACATGAATACTTGATACTTATATGAATCAATAAAAAAGAAACTTTAAATATTAGGATAACAATCTCCAAATTATGCAACGGATGAACAGTAGTTATAATATATGTGTGAAGACTGAAAAAGTTATTTCGTCAAATGTAAAACAATAATTCTTGGCACTTCCTTAATCGTTGTTACAGCCATATCGAATGTCCATTGCAATCTTATTCTCAAGTGTATGAGGTTATTTTAACCTTATTACTTAAGAAAAAAGGTTTGTTTTCGAAGTTTTGATGTCTTATGTTATGTTGTTTTATTCCATGTTTAAACACATGAGTTAACAAGAAAAATACGAAAGAAAAAAGCTAACATCTTTCGCAAAACATTAACAATCCCAATAACATTTAGAACCAAATGATATAGGACAAAAATAAACTCAAAACTTTATTTCTTCAAGTCAACAACATTACATATAAATATTGTGAAAATTACTCAGACTGCACTCTACTCTTTGCAAGAATAACTCATTTAACATCTCATGGAAAATGTTTACTAGAGTAACCCAAATCTTTAGATTTTACAATAACTGTAAAATGATTTTAAATGATTTTTTAGATTTTATAAAAAAGTGATTAGGGTTTGATTTTATAATTAAATGCGTTTAATTTTTTATTTTTTTAATTAGGCGATAGATTCTGATTGATAGGGAAAAAAAAGTGAATGAATATTCTATATATAATTAGATACTAACTAACTCATGCATGGGATTGAAAATTTGAGGAGGTTTTCAACAATTGAATTCATGCTCGTGAACAATGTTTAACTTTAGTTGGAGGTCTCCCTCTAAGCGCTAGTCATGATTTGAGCTTGATGTGTTTTATGAACATCATTCTTTATTTTGGACATTCTGATGATTTTTTTTTTTTTTGCCTTAGTAATATTTCGCAAAATATGGGTTTTGGATCGGAGAATTTTTAACTTTCGTAAAGTTTAAATTGCATGTTATGGAACTAATCTTGTTGAGGTGTTGTGCGTCACCTAGAAACTTCTGGAAGCTCGAGACTTGGTTAGATATGATTTATATAAGTATGTTTAAACTATTGTGTATCCATATATAAGAAACCCAACAGTAGTGGAGTTGACAGTTCAATATTGATAGTCAGATGTAGTTGCTGGAAATTGCAAACTTACGTCAATGAACCATGTTTCCCAACTCACAATGTAAACTTTAGAATTGTTATTGACTTGGGAGACTTTCCCTTATAATACACGAGTAGACAATCATCAATACAAGATTCACATATATCATAACATCTCTTGATAAAATTATTACATTAACAAAAACAGACGGATCGATCAAAACCCAAACACACATACACAAACTCTTAAGGGACAATATAATGAATCAAAAGTAACGTAGCACTATTTATAAATACAACAACAAAAATGAAACTTGATAATGTTTTAATACGAACATGAATTCAACTTATTTTCAGCACATTGTTCGATTTTTCCTGAAAAAACGAAACCAGCTCAACATAACCCATTGAAACATTTCACGAAATACCTGGCAGGCAATACTTGGTAGCAATGCCTTTGTGTTTAAGTTTGGTTTGAGAGGACCACTGTGGAAGAAATGTCTTGGGCAGAGTCGAATTGGGTTTGACCTGAAGAAAGAGAAGAAGAGTCGTTAAATTCATCTTCACTTTCTTCTTCTTCTTCTTCTCCTCGATAAGAATCTTTATTAAGAGATTTTTGGATCTTCTTTAGTTCTTTGGCCACCTCCACCATCGTTGGAACTTCTTCACTAGGACCCATGCATCTCAGTGAGAGCATCCGGAAAGCTTTCATTTGAAAGAGCTCTTGTTCTAAGATTTGACCCATATTTTTTATCATCTTTCGATCTGCAATCTCTTCCATTGGTCGGTCTTTCTTTAATTTTGACAGCCAATATCGAGCATGTCTTTTCTTGTTAAAATAATCTAATTCATCAGTATCTTCAGGGTCTTCTTCTTCACTTTCTTTTTCTTCTCCTCGATAATGCTCGAAATAGCTTTTGTATCCTAATAGAAGCGTTAGACCCATAAAGATTCCAAAGGCAAAGACATCTGTTTTCTCTGAGACTACAACACTGTTAACGTAATTATCAGCAAAGTAACTATAGAATCCATCTTCTGCCTCAACCCGGACAAATGTTTCTCCTTCTGGGATTGAGACGCAGTGAGAGAAATCAGTCAGCTTCGCGACACCATCTTCATCCAATAAGATATTCCGATGAGACAAAATCATATATACGAGGGGCCTAGGGAAGGCAGTGTGAAGGTAAGCTAAAGCAGTGGCGATATCTTCTGCTATCTTCATTCTTCTTTTCCACGGCTTCTCATCTATTTCTAATCCATAATGTTTCTTAACACCATGATAGACCGTGACTGGATATTTCAACTCAAGACAACATCCAACCAATTTCATAAAGTTCTTGTGACCACTCACCATCGATGAAACTGCTATGTTGCGGCACACAAGATCTCCTCCCCTCACATTAGAATCTTTCCTGATGAGTATCATGGGATGGTTCTCGTTCTTACCTGAATACCATTGGCAGTAAAATTCTTCCTGATGAACAAGATTAGAGTGGCTGAAAATGTTGGTGGCTTTGCGGATCTCATCAGCAGAGAAGAATTTGATGGGATTGGATTTGCCATCGCAACATTCGATGAGCTCTTCTAACAACTTGGCTCCTCTCTCCAATTCTAGCTTCTTATTCTTTTTCTTCTTCCTCCACAACCAACCCATCTCTAAACCTAAACTGTTTTTTTTTCTGTTTTTTTTTTTTATAAAAAAAAGACTTTAGTTTTAAAT
>Ga0041059_1000677_pt1 | contig 26465 bp, 12 predicted proteins | sample AraColnosormetaG_FD_56232 | JGI IMG/M metagenome (GOLD analysis project Ga0041059, IMG submission 56232) | Arabidopsis roots microbial communities from North Carolina, USA - Col MF nosort | ecosystem: Host-associated > Plants > Roots > Unclassified | place: USA: North Carolina | collected... | reverse complement strand
AAAAAAAAAAAAAAAACTGGAAACTGTAAAACGATATGAATAATCTGGCTCCGAAACCGAACATATAAAGAATTCTCCTATCCAAATTACCGGAACCAAATTCGACTCGAATCAAAAACCGAACGAATATCTGCTAATTCGAAATAAAATTATATATCTAAAAATATTAGTTATATTTAGTTATACTTTATACCCAAAAAATACTAAATAACTAAAATATCTGAGATAATTTTTATATCCGAAATTTTTAAGTTATATTTGTTATAATTATACAATATTTTGCAAAATTAAACTAAATTTTAGTAAAATTAAACAATTTTTTTGTTTTTTCTCTCTCAAAAACTGATCCAAAAACGAATCGAATCCAACACCATCCAAACTGAAACCAAACCGAATAATCATATAATTCAAACGGATAATAAACTCCCTCATCCTGATTATTCGAATCCGAAAGTATTCGAGCTAAATCCGATCCAAAATCCGAGTACACAAGCTTAAATCAAACAATAGAAATAAATAACTAATCACAGTTGCAAATTAGATATTTTTTGAATATAAAGTTTACAAATTGAAATTATAAAGAAACGGAGGGAGTAATTAAAATTAAATTGAGGTATTTCAATAACCAAAAAGCCCATCATTGGGTAAATCTTCACATCGGGACATGGACGGCGAAGGGGAAGGGAGCGGAATACGGCTGAGCAAGAGATTCGCTGGCGGGAAGGTCACCGGCGGTAGCTTAGAAGTCGATTACAAGACCAAATCCGGTACCGCTTGGAGCCACTCTTTCCTGAATCAGAAGCCATGGCATCCTCTTTCTTATCCCAATCAGCGCCGCAAATGGATCGCCGAGCAGACTCATGCCCAACACGATCGAAGAGCGGAAGAGGTGGCTCGCGAGGTAATTCATCGCACATCGTCTCCAATTTCTCGTGATTGTGTTATTGATTCAATTCGTGTTTTCCTTACTCCTTTTTTCGTGGATTTGCAGTTTGCGCAAGAGCAGGAATTTTTCAAGCAAGCAGCTCTTATCTCGAAGAAAGAAAGAGAGAAGGTTAGTTTTTCTGAGTAAGATTAGGGTTTATGTTATTCAGATCTTGTTAGGAGTTCAGTTTCGAGGATAACTTTGTTCACAAGTGCCCTAATGCATCAGATTAGGTTTCTGTAGTCTGGTGATGATAGTTTTGAATTCTTAGGCTGAATTGTAATATCCACTTGTTGCTGACTCTTACCAATCAGAATCCATTTGAGCTATGTCTTAACTCTTTTGATCCTTAGTTAGATGTCAAAACCTATACAATTATTGAAATTTGGTGAAACTAGTGATTTTACTTAGTTTTGTGTTACATGATGTTGATTCCTGAGATTAATGCGCAGATCGAAACGATGAAAGCTGTGAGCTTTATGTATGTTCGTCCACCTGGCTATGATCCTGAAAGTGCCAAAGCAGCAGAATACAAGGATGAGAAACACAAGGGTCAGGGTTCTTCAACTCAGGATCCAGTGGCGGACGACAATGTTGGTTCTAGGTATGTTGACAGAAACAGATATTTGGTTTGACAAATTATTGCTAGGACGATATTAAGTTAAATCCTTGTGGTTGAAATTTGACAATATTCTCTCTTTGACGCAATGTAGACCAGAAGAATCACAAGGTGGGGGAGAACGCACACAGGAAAGGAAGAAACCACGACCCAAAGATGTGTTTGGTCGTGCTCTTCCTACTGAAGAAGAATTTGAGGTTCTTAAAAATGCACCAAGGTATGCCATATTCTTTTTTACTCTTTCAAATATGCTAATTGTTAAGTGCTCCAGTGTCATTGTGAAATTTTGCAACATGCAAATGAAAATTTTCTCATCACATACTATGATTGGAATTGTGCAGGATGGAGACTGGTATTCCTGGGAGAGTAAAGCCATTTGCAGTTGAAGTGCGTAATGTGAAATGTCTGAGATGTGGAAACTTTGGGCACCAAAGCGGTGATCGTGACTGCCCATTAAAGGATGCAGTAATGCCAAATGAAGAACTTCGATTGAAAAGAGATGACCCGTTGACTGCTATCATTGCACATACAGATCCTAGTGAGGTTGGTCTTAATTTCTCTTAATTCTCATCTTTCAGAATCGTTTAGCTGGCTTAGGTTTCAACAACTGAAGTTTGAATGGTTTATGTATCATTAACCTGAAATGCTCTTTAACTTCTTGCAGCCTCTGAAGTGGGAATTAAAACAAAAGCCGGGCTTGAGTCCTCCTCGTGGTGGTTTTGATCCTGATGATCCAAATCAACAAATCGTCGCTGAAGATATATTTGACGAATATGGAGGTGAATATTTTAATTCCTTTAATTCCTTAAAGGTTTTTTTTTTCACAAATCCCATCTCATTTTCTACATACTTATTTCTTTTGATACCTCAGGGTTCCTTGAGGGCAGCATCCCAATAGAAATACTGAAGAGTATGTCGTCGGATAAGAAAAGAAAATCCAAAAAGAACAAAAGGCACAAGAAGCATTCATCTCGGACTGTTGAGGAAACTGATGAATCTTCAACAGGCTCAGAAGATAGTAGAGAGAAGAGGGGATCAAAGAAGCGCAAGAAACTTAAGAAGAAGAGCAAGAAGCAGTATGATTCTGATTCACTCTCCTTTGAAGGTTCAGGCTCTGATAGTTACCGTCTAAGTAGGAGAAGACACACCAAGCATGTAGATCCATCTGCCTCATTAAAATCTGAGGTTTACCATCAAGGAAACAGTCACAGAGAAAAGCATTACTACGACGAGAAGCACCAGAAACGGAAGGAAATCGTGGATAGACCGTCTGCTTCATCCGATGATTCAGATTATTATAGAAGTAACAGTAGTAGAAAGAAAAGATCAGAAGATGATTACAAAAGCCATCACAGGGAGAGAAAGCAAGTGCATAGTAACGATCCTGTTTCAGAGAAAAGTCAGAAACAGCATTATTCGGAGTCTGGAAAGATTCAGAGAGTCGAGAAAGAGCATAGATATGATGAGAGAAGACACAGATACGTCGATATGGAGTCTGAAAATCGTAATAGATCCGAGAAGAAACCGAGATATGATGATCGTGATTCTGAGAAGCATCACAGGAGTGTGAAGGGCAAAGAAAAGCATGTGTATGAAGCATCTGATGATCCTGAAGAGTTTTCTGACAGATACAGAAGCACAAAGAAAACTGAATCTGATTCGGAATCAAACCGTAGAAGTAGAAAGAAGAAGCATGAGTTGTCTTCCGAAGAAGAAGAAGGGGAGTCTCGTAAGCATCGATACAGCACTAATAGAAGGAGAAACTGAGTCTATGCTATGTCAATTGTCCTGGACCAAGAGTTATGGTTCCGGTCTGAATGAGATTGCGAGATAATGTAGTAATGTACGATTGTTTTTTTTTTGGTCTATGTATACTGGGTTTATAAAAGCTTAATGAGTCCATGACTCTTTTTATTATTCGATAAAGCTAAAAAAAAAGATTACGTTCAGGAACAACGAATAAAACGGTGCATTTTAACTGTTACTTTCCCGCCAGGAGTCATTGGAGAGCAAGTGAGAAAATCCATGTCCTTGATTCACCGACGGCTATATCGTATATCTGGATTATCGTCTGTTAATGCTTGGAATTTGCAGATACGAGAAGCGGTTAATAGAAATGATCCGGTGGAATCACTTCTTCTGTTTCGAGAAATGAAGCGCGGAGGATTTGAACCGAACAACTTTACTTTTCCATTTGTGGCGAAGGCGTGTGCTAGGCTCGCTGATGTTGGGTGCTGTGAGATGGTTCATGCACATTTGATAAAGTCTCCGTTTTGGTCTGATGTGTTCGTTGGGACAGCGACGGTTGACATGTTTGTGAAATGTAATTCTGTGGATTATGCCGCCAAGGTGTTTGAGAGAATGCCTGAGAGAGATGCTACCACTTGGAACGCAATGCTGTCTGGTTTCTGTCAGTCGGGTCACACGGATAAGGCGTTTTCTCTATTTCGTGAAATGAGACTCAACGAGATTACACCTGATTCTGTGACTGTTATGACCTTGATTCAATCTGCATCGTTTGAAAAAAGTTTGAAGCTTTTGGAGGCTATGCATGCGGTTGGGATACGTTTAGGTGTAGATGTACAAGTTACAGTTGCCAATACTTGGATTTCTACTTATGGGAAATGTGGTGATTTGGATTCAGCAAAGTTGGTTTTCGAAGCTATTGACAGAGGTGACAGAACTGTTGTGTCTTGGAATTCTATGTTCAAAGCATATTCAGTTTTTGGTGAAGCATTTGATGCTTTTGGTCTTTACTGTTTGATGCTGCGTGAAGAGTTTAAGCCGGATTTGAGTACGTTTATTAACTTGGCTGCATCGTGTCAGAACCCTGAAACACTAACACAAGGAAGATTGATTCATTCTCATGCAATCCATCTCGGTACAGATCAAGATATAGAAGCGATCAATACCTTTATTTCTATGTATTCGAAATCCGAGGATACCTGTTCAGCGAGGCTTTTGTTTGACATAATGACTTCCAGAACATGTGTTTCTTGGACTGTGATGATAAGCGGGTATGCTGAGAAGGGCGACATGGATGAAGCTTTGGCCTTATTTCATGCCATGATCAAATCAGGAGAGAAACCAGATCTAGTTACCTTACTCTCCCTCATTTCAGGTTGTGGAAAATTTGGTTCACTTGAGACTGGAAAATGGATAGATGCTAGAGCAGATATATATGGGTGCAAGAGAGATAATGTCATGATTTGCAATGCTCTTATTGATATGTACTCAAAATGTGGAAGTATACATGAAGCTCGAGACATATTCGATAACACGCCTGAGAAAACTGTTGTCACATGGACTACAATGATAGCTGGATATGCTTTGAACGGTATCTTTCTCGAAGCTTTGAAACTTTTTAGCAAGATGATAGATTTGGATTATAAACCAAACCACATAACATTCCTTGCCGTCCTTCAAGCTTGTGCTCATTCGGGTTCTCTGGAGAAAGGTTGGGAGTATTTCCACATCATGAAACAAGTATACAACATCAGCCCTGGACTAGACCATTACTCTTGTATGGTAGATCTTCTTGGAAGAAAAGGAAAGCTCGAAGAAGCATTAGAACTCATCCGTAACATGTCAGCTAAACCCGATGCTGGCATATGGGGTGCATTGCTAAATGCCTGCAAGATCCACCGTAATGTAAAGATAGCTGAGCAAGCCGCTGAGAGTCTTTTTAACTTAGAACCGCAAATGGCAGCTCCTTATGTAGAAATGGCAAACATATATGCAGCTGCTGGTATGTGGGATGGTTTTGCGAGGATTAGATCAATTATGAAACAGAGGAACATTAAGAAGTATCCAGGTGAAAGCGTGATCCAGGTAAACGGAAAGAATCACAGTTTCACTGTAGGAGAACATGGTCATGTAGAGAATGAAGTCATATACTTTACGCTGAATGGTTTGAGTTTGTTTGCCAAAGATAAACACGTATTGTATAAAGATGTGTACAAAGAACAAAGTTATGAACTTTTCATTTGATGACAATGACTTTTTAGTGGATTTGTTGTTATTACTTTTAGGATATAGTTTTGTGATGGGGAATCTAGTGTTATCAACATGTGTTTGAATAATTAATATTACAAGATATGTAAAAGGAAAAGGTAATTATGATTTGTGGAGGACCAGATTCTTTTGGCATTACTTTATTTTATTCACCACTAATATATTTCTGGAATTTATTAACTTAAAAGGATAAAGACTTTTTAGACAACTTTAAATAATTACATAACATTAAGAAAATATATTTTTCCTTAACCATGTTCTTAGAACTCCGTGTCCATTGCGCGTTCCCACGACGTAGATATTTTCTTTATTATACTTTACCCTTTTTGATTTTCGTATTCTCGTTTAAACCCCAGTACTTTCTTAAACACCCAACAGAGCCACATGTATCCAACAAAAACTATTTTTTCATGCATCATAAGTGCAAAACACTCATAAAAAATAAAGTGATTGTATTCATGATTAATTTGTAACTGTTTTGTTTTACGTTTTTTTGTATTTGGAGTATAGATACGATTAAAATTACAAAGACTACAATGCTTTTTATTTATGATTGTCTTAAAATACGAGGACTAGAAAACAATTAAAATATAAAATAGATAAGATATGCTTATTCAAAAATGTAACGCGTTAAGTAATTAATATTTTTGGATACATCCATCCATATATATCCTTCTCCATTAGCTTTTGTTCTTCTGTTCCAATTCCAATTCCTTCTGAAATATTCATCGCAATTCGTATCGGTAATTTTTCCTTTTGATCGCATTTTTTTTTTATCTTTGATCTTCCGTATTAAACGTGCTCGATCTATATACTCAATGATCTTATATGTGTATGATCATGTAATTTGGAAGTTGAAATGTAAATCATCTATTCCTTGGTAAATTATTCTTCGATTTTTTTTCTGATATAGGTTAATGGTAATTCCTGTGATTTTTACTGATGTAATCTGGTGTTGATTGTTGTGAATTCTTGATCTATGAGATTATGTCTTAGATTTGCCAAATGTTAAGTTTGTTTGATCTTTGACAAAATATTGTAGGTTTAAAGTAAAAAAGCAATGGGAGGTGGTAAAGACAAGCATCATGATGAGCAAGAGAAAGGATTTCATGGTTTTCCAGGAGGTGGACATTACCCACCTGCTCAAGGAGGTTACCCTCCTCAAGGTTACCCACCACAACAAGGGTATCCTCCAGCTGGAGGCTACCCACCTGCCGGATATCCTCCTGGTGCTTACCCTGCTGCGCCCGGTGGTTATCCTCCTGCACCTGGAGGTTACCCTCCTGCTGGCTATCCTGCACCTGGAGCTCACCATTCAGGTATGCATTGTCTCGTTAAAGAGCTCTTCTTTGTAGTTTTGGTAAATGTTGATGTTTTCTATGCAAAAGCTATGGAGTGTCCTTGTAGCTTGCTTGGATTATCAACCTGCTAAATATTGTTAATCATTGAATGTTAATAGGAAAAGACTTTATAAATGTTTCGGTTTTCTATGAAAAAAGCTAAAGATTGTGCGTGAAGTTTGCTGGATCATTAACCTTCGAACTTTGAATGATAATAGAACAATAGTTTGTAAATCTTACTGTTTTCTTTGTAAATAAAGCTTAGAACTGGCCTTGTTGTTTGCTGGATTATCAGCCTGCTAAGTATTGTCAAGTTTGAATGATAGTATGACAATTGTTTCTGAAATGTTGTTTTTTTTTCTGTGATAAAAAGATGAGGACATATAAACTTACTGTCTTCTGTTTTGGTGTATACATTGATGTTTTAATTTTAAATCTACTAGGAGTACATGTTTAATCGTGTGTGCTTATCAATATGCAACTTTGTGGTCTCTTATATGCATTCTGCTACTTTGTGGTTCTCCATGTAATACTATTTTCTTTTTTCCATCAGGACATTCTGGTGGTGGACTCGGAGGCATGATAGCAGGTGCAGCTGGTGCAGCCGCAGCAGCTTATGGAGCTCACCATGTTGGTCACGCCTCTCACAACCCTTACGGGCATGCTGTAGGACATGGAGGGTATGGCCATGCCCCTGCTCATGGCTTTGGCCATGGTGGTCATGGTAAATTCAAGCACGGAAAGCATGGAGGCAAATTCAAGCACGGAAAGCATGGAAAGCACGGGAAACATGGCATGTTTGGAGGAGGAGGCAAATTCAAGAAGTGGAAGTAATCTCAAAAACCCCACCTTTGATCCTCTCCTCCAGTATAGTCTCATTACCTGACCGATGTTTCTAATAATCCCCCTTCAAACATATTTCATTTTAACTATGTCGGTTTAGAGATTACTGGTTGAGGAAATAATTGGAGAGTGCTAGTATAAACCTTATGGTATCTGCAGCAGAGGTTTCTTTAATCTCTCAATAGTAGATGCTTTGAAACTTATCTATAATTTGGTATTGTAATGACAGTTTGTGTTTGGTTTTTTCTTCAGTATCTTCTTTGTTTGATCATTTGATGTTGGTGGAGTTCTCCAAAATATTTATGCTATTGTAGATCCTAACCTTTCTATCTTGTTATTCTTCGTTTTTTGGCCATTATTTTCGTTTCGCTCCCGATCCAAATTCCAAAGTACTTCAACAATATCTTATGCAATAACGAGACAAACACTTAAGGTCGTGCAAGAATAGTGTCTGTTTTTCACTGATTCACTTTTACAGAGAACAAACTGAATTAATTTTGATTATTGAATAGTTGACATGCAATAATATTTGTTAATCCAAATGAATAGATAAAAAAAAAAAATTCCTTGAGAGTAAAGAAACTAAATTTTGGAAGACAATTTTTAACTAGTTTTCTCTAAAACTAGGAAAGTCAGAAAATGAGAAAACAAATTTGATTTTATTACGGAAGTGAAGGGCTTTCCGACAAATTGCTTTGCTCAGACCAAACTGTAACCGACCCAAGCCCAATAAAAAAGCGAATCGGGTCAAACGAAAACAGATAATTCAGAAAACCCTAAATTCGTTTCTCTTTTTTTTTCTTCATTCTGAGCAAAGCAGTAACTCTCAGGTGCGTGTGCTCTCCGCTGGTTCCTTAGAACAATCGGCACACGCTTTTTCATTTCAATCTTCTTCTTCTACTCTTAAGTATCTCAGGTACTAATCTCGATTTCTCTATTTCTCGTCCATGGAGATTTAGATTTCAAGTCAGATGCTTTTCGATTTGTTACAGATGTATAATTTTTGTAATCGATTGATTCGCAGCTTGGATTGTATTGAGCCATCGACATACCTTCAAAATTCTTATAATTGTATTGAAAGTGTTTGAATTTAATGTTTTTTTTTTTCTTTCTCTCGATTGTTTTGATTTCTGGGCAAGTGTCAACTTTTGTAACAGATTAGTGACCTTTCTCTTTATAGATATGTGGAAGAATTTGGAATTTACAAATTCGGTTCACCATTTTTATCTGAAGCACTGAATTTGCGTTTTTCAAGCTTGAGTGAATATTATTTCTTGGCTCTTAAGATTTTGCATGTCAACTATTATTTCATCATTGTTAGCATCTTGTGGTGTTCAAGTTATTATTTTAAATATTGTTTGTGCTACTCTATAGTTATTCCCTATGTTGTTATTTCGTTCCTTTGCCTTAGCGTGACATCTTTATTTGGTATATTTGTATCTGTGTGATTTAGTTTCTTCAGGCTGTTAAACTATAGATTTCATGTATTTTGTAGGTCTGTTGAGAGATGGCAGATCGATTGACACGTATTGCTATTGTGAGTTCAGACCGTTGCAAGCCAAAGAAATGTCGCCAAGAGTGCAAGAAGAGTTGTCCTGTGGTCAAGACAGGTGTATATTTTTATTCCAAATTTGGATCTGTGGTCTTTCATGTGGATTTATTATTATTGTACTGTAATTGATTAGCTTTGTTATGTGCGTCATGCCAATTAGTAGACAGAGAATGGTTAGGTGTTTATGTGAAGCCATTAGCTTATAGTTCCTACTTGAAGTTGTTGTAACTCTACAAATTTTTAGTGCCACTTGTTCATTAACTTGCCTTTTATCTTAGGAAAACTTTGTATTGAGGTGACTGTTGGTTCCAAGCTTGCTTTTATCTCAGAGGAGTTGTGTATCGGTTGCGGTATTTGTGTGAAGGTATGTATGCATAGGCTCTTTCCGATATCCAAGATGCCTCTAGAAATGGCACCTAAACTGGGATGCTAAATGACTCTGTTGTTACACAATTGCAGAAATGCCCGTTTGAAGCTATTCAGATTATCAATCTTCCAAGAGACTTGGAGAAAGATACGACCCATCGTTATGGGGCAAACACTTTTAAGTTACACAGGTTCGTTTATCTACTATTTTTCCTGAAACAAATTGACCGCTCTTGTAGTTTTCAGACAATGAAATCTTTGTCTTTACTTCCAGGCTCCCAGTTCCAAGACCAGGGCAGGTGCTAGGGTTGGTTGGAACCAATGGTATTGGAAAATCAACTGCTCTGAAAATTTTGGCTGGAAAGCTCAAACCAAATTTGGGCCGTTTCACTGTAATAGCCTCTCTTGAGTTTCTAAACTTTTATCTTCGAAATTTGGTCTCTTTCATAGTTGATGTGTTCATATATTCCTTGTTGAACAGAGTCCTCCAGACTGGCAAGAAATCTTGACTCACTTCCGTGGTTCAGAACTTCAAAACTACTTCACACGTATTCTAGAAGATAATCTTAAGGTACAGTTGAAACTGATATTAATATTTTTCTCCATGAGGTAGCTAGGTATTATTTGATGTTTAAGCAGCTCAATTGAGCAAGTTCTGATACCCTGTGCATGGCAGGCCATTATAAAGCCTCAATATGTCGACCACATCCCAAGAGCAGTTAAAGGCAATGTTGGAGAGGTCCTTGACCAGAAGGATGAGAGAGATAAGAAGGCAGAGCTCTGTGCTGATCTGGAGCTGAACCAGGTCATTGACCGTGATGTTGAGAATTTATCTGGTGGTGAGCTGCAGAGGTTTGCAATCGCTGTTGTTGCCATACAAAATGCAGAGATTTACATGTTTGATGAACCATCTAGTTACCTCGATGTTAAGCAAAGACTCAAAGCTGCTCAAGTTGTTCGTTCTCTCCTGAGGCCTAATAGGTTTGAATTTCCCAGCTTCTGAAGTTTTTTTTTCAAAAGGGATAAAAAATAAGGTACTTACATTGTTTTTTTTTTGTTTTTTTTTTNTTTCCCAGCTACGTCATTGTTGTGGAGCATGATCTCAGTGTTCTTGATTACTTGTCGGATTTCATTTGCTGTCTGTATGGGAAACCAGGAGCCTATGGTGTGGTGACTCTCCCCTTCTCTGTCAGAGAAGGAATCAACATTTTCTTGGCTGGATTTGTTCCTACAGAAAATTTACGTTTTAGAGATGAATCTTTGACCTTCAAGGTATAGATATTTTGTATGATGAAAGGCAAAGTTTTGTCGCCAAGGCAATAAATTGTTTTCCTCAATGTTTTTCTTTTGTTTGAAGGTTGCTGAGACTCCACAAGAAAGTGCTGAAGAGATACAGTCGTACGCTAGGTACAAATACCCCACGATGACCAAAACTCAAGGAAACTTCAGGTTGAGAGTGTCGGAAGGTGAATTCACTGACTCTCAGATTATTGTAATGCTTGGGGAGAATGGTACAGGGAAGACAACATTTATTCGGATGCTGGTATTCTCTTCTTCCATGATATGTTCTCTTGTGGTTAGAGTTTTAGAAAGTACTGTACTGTAAAGTTGTAATATTGGTAATATTTGCAGGCCGGGTTGTTGAAACCAGACGACACAGAAGGACCAGACAGAGAGATACCAGAATTCAATGTTTCGTATAAGCCACAAAAGATCAGCCCAAAGTTTCAGAATTCAGTTAGGCACCTGCTACATCAAAAGATTCGAGATTCTTACATGCATCCACAATTTATGTCGGATGTGATGAAACCACTTCAGATTGAGCAGTTGATGGATCAAGAAGTTGTCAATCTCTCAGGAGGAGAATTGCAAAGGGTTGCATTAACTCTGTGCCTCGGAAAGGTAATTATTTTGTTTCAGACGTCTATATGACGTAGTTGCTTTCTTTCTCTCAGTGATCTCATGCATCCACAATGTGAATTCTTACAGCCTGCGGATATATACCTGATCGATGAGCCAAGTGCATATCTCGATTCTGAGCAACGTATTGTTGCTTCTAAAGTCATAAAGCGATTTATTCTCCACGCAAAGAAAACTGCATTTGTAGTCGAGCATGACTTTATAATGGCGACCTATTTGGCAGACCGGGTCATTGTGTATGAAGGACAACCATCCATTGATTGTACTGCAAATTGTCCTCAATCACTGCTCAGTGGAATGAATCTCTTCTTATCTGTAAGTCTCCTATTATATCTCTTAGTTACACCGTATGGGCAAGAGAAGAGGGCATAAAGGTTTGGTGCTAATGATTCCTATTTTATGTTTTTCGTTACCATGCAGCATCTGAACATCACATTCAGACGGGATCCCACCAATTTCAGACCAAGAATCAACAAATTGGAGTCGACCAAAGACAGGGAACAGAAGTCTGCAGGCTCATACTACTACTTGGATGATTAGGACAACTACCAAGAGGTTCTTGATCACTAAAATCCAATCATGTTTTCTCAATCATACAACGTTTTATGGAATCAACATCTAAAATGTTTGTTTTCTCTTAATGTCCTTCAATGGATTCACAGAATATAGGGCATTGTTCGAATTCCAGAAGGGTCTTTTGCTCAGAGGAAGTTGATCTATGAGCTCGGAATATTTTACGCAGCCATCTGTTTTCCGAGTGCATAAGCACAGATGTTTCTTTCTGGTCAAGCTTTTAATTGTTGTTTCATCAGTTTTACTTCTACATTTTCTCTCTCACAGCTTTTATTAACTGAGCAATAAAAGTTTAAGAATCTGTAACCTTTTTTTCTTTTTGGCTTTGTACTTCCTGAGTTGATGATTTCAACATTTACTGTGATGTTACTACTTTGGATTTTACAATCTATTGCCTATTTTTACATTATTTTCTTTCTTCTTACACAGCGTCTAACTCACTGATATAGGAAAACTTCAAGAAACAGTATCTAAACACCTAACGTCAATAACACTGTAACCAGGAAGCTTTTTCAAGGCATTATCCTCCACCATCTTCCGTAGTCTTACAGCTTCTTCCCAACCTCCCAATCCAACATAAGTATTTGCCAACGAGATGTAATAAGATGCATTGTCTGGTTCCATTTCAAACAAAACTTCTGCAACTTCTTTTCCCAACTTTGTATCCCCATGATAGTTGCAAGCGCTCAACAACGCTCCCCATACACCTGCTTTTTGTGGCTCACCAATCCCTGTGATGAACTCATAAGCTTCTCTCAGTTTCCCTGCCCGGCCAAGCATGTCAACAATCCAAACCCGATGCTCAGTAACTGGTTTAACCCCAAATTTTTCCTCCATTTGCTTGTAATAACTTAGACCTTCATCAATAAACCCAGAGTGGCTGCAAGCTGACAACAGGCTTATGAAACTGCTCTTGTTTGGTTCCATCTCTGAGTTACTACTCAGTTCCTTGAATAGCTCCATTGCCTTCTCTCCCATTCCATGGAATCCATGTGCAGAGATAACGGAGTTCCAAGCAGAAATTGAATTCACCCCCGAGTTTCTAAACACCTTCATGCCAGTTTCTAGCATCCCGCAGCTACTGTACATGTCCACAAGTGCTGCACTGACAAAAGGGTTAGCTTGAAACCCACGACGAATGAGATGACAATGTGCCTGCATACCATAGCTCGTTGACCCAAGCTGAGTCGACGCAGACAGAAGACCAACAAATGTGATCTCGTTTGGCTCTAACTTGAGGTTTCTGAAGAGTTGAAACACTTCTCGTCCAGCTTTGTTCTGAGACAAAGCTGATATCACACAGTTCCAAGAACACAAGTTAGGGTCAGAGATTAAGCCAAAAACCTTCACTGCACTCTCAATGTCTTTACATCTACCATACATGGTGATCAATGTATTCTGCAGTTGGGTGTCAAGTTCTCTTAGACTTTTAATAGCTAGACCATGAAAGCACCTTCCTTGTAAGACCAGTCCGAGGTTTCCACTAGCTGAAATAGTACCCAGGAGAGTAATCAAGTCATGACGAATTTTCCCTTCACGACTCATTGCTTGAAACGCTCTCAATGATTCTAAATGGTGACCACTTGATGCGCAGCCAGAGATTACAGAGTTCCAAGATGTGAGATCTCTTGTTTCGGACATCGTCTCTAACCGCAGGAATGCTGAAGTTAGGTCCCTGCAACCGATGTACATGTTTATAACTGAATTAGCTGAAAGCATATTATCCCCAAACCCTAGCTTTTGCAGCCAACAGTGGACTGATTTGCCAAAGATGAGAGAGTCAGAGGAATCACAAGACGTAAGAATTGCCAAGACAGTTGACAAGCTAAACTTTGAACAAGAATACTCACTGACAACTTCCTTGAACAGATTCTTAGCTTTGTGCGTAAAGCCGTTTTGCGAGAAAGCAGATATCATCGAGTTCCACGAAACCAAGTCTCGATGTGTTGTTGTCTTGAACAACAACTCAGCCTGAGTTGTTAAGCCACATTTACCATACATATCAATAACGCTGTTTATTACCTCTAATGCTCTGGATTGCATCTCCATGCGAACCGTATAACCATGAACTGCTCTTCCCTCTCGTGAAAAACTTAAATCACCACATATGGAAGTTATTGAAACCACAGTGGCGATATCAGGCTGAATCTTATCCACCGATTGCATTTGGTTCAAAATACCAAATGCTTCTTCAAACATTCCATTTGCAGCAAACCCATTAAGGATTGCGTTCGAAGAAATAACATCCCTGCACACTAATTCTTCAAACACAGTTTCCGCAGCCTCCGTGTCCCCGCATTTTGAGTACATCGAAATGATCGAGTTGCCCACAGAGACATGAGCTTCTGGACTATAACCTGATTTTATAACCAACCCGTGGAGTGATTCACCCAAAGTAAGTTCTTCAATAGAAGAGCAAGCTGAGATAACGCATGAAAAAGTCACAGTATCAGCTTCTTGTCCTGAACCAGTCATCGACTTGAAATATTGCAACGATTTCCTGGGATGACCATTTGCAAGACATTTAGTCATGATCGTGTTCCAAGAAACAATGTCTCGATGCTCCATATGCGTGAACACACACTCTGCGGAGCTCAAGTTCTCGCCTTTTGCATATAGATTCATCAATGCATTGCACAAACTAGAATCCCCAACCAAACCAGTCTCTATTGCTAAACAATGAAGCATTGAACATTTTCTCGAAAGATGTAGACTAGATAACGCAGAAGCTGCAAGTAAAAGCGTGGTTGAATCAAACTCATTTCCTTTATGAATCATCTCAATAAACAATCCAACAGCTGCAATGTAACGACCATTTTGATTCAAAGCAGTGATCATACTGTTCCAAACAATCACATCTTTCTCTTTCAATTCATCAAACAGACACGAAGAAGATACTAACTCCCCGGTTCTACCGTAAAACGTCAGAAGCTTCGAAGATGTAGCTAAATCTTGGAGTAAACCACACTTCAGAGCGAAACAATGGACACTCCTCGGAGTCTCTGTCTCTGTTCTCATCATAAAGGATCTAAGTACATCTCGTAAGAACATAAAGCTCGACTCCATAGTCCTATTCTCTCTCTCAGGCAATTCGTCGAACAGGTTATGGACAATAGGAGTAACCGGAGACAAAACAGAGGACGTGAAGTGTCGCTTATGTTTTCTCTTACTGAAGTAATAATTAGAACAATAGCCGGAAGGAGAATTCCAGCGAGAAATTGAATGCCTAAGAGAGTCGATTATGTGACCGGAACAATAAAGTCTCAGGCTTTTCGGGGAAATCGTAGAACTTCTTACCATCACCAACAACATCGGCGGTTTCCCGGCGCCGGCGAAAGAGCATGTAAAACTACGAATTGGGTATTTTATTGGGCCTACGTTATATATTGGGGCTTTTTCTCTTATATATTGGGCCTTTTCTCTTTTAATGATTTAATTGTGACAAAAGCCTTAGATCAATGATTTAATTTGGGGATTAAACTGATAATTTCAAAAGCATATAATAATACTAATGGTTAAGAGTTGATGAATGATTAATTAGTAACTAATTAAAAATGTCTCCCAGATCCGTACTGTACCCGTTACCTCTCCCGAAAGCATTGCCTATATTCAATGTTTCATGTTCCCGAAACTATATTAATGGTTACTTTTTCGTTTTATTCGATATGAATCATTTGATTAATAATGATCACTTTTTTTCTTTTGTTTTAAGAAACACATAACTGCATTAAATGTCGTTAACTACATGTTTCTTAATGCACATTGACTTTCTATTTTGACTTTCCCCGATCGATGTACGTATGACGTACATCTGCTTTCGTGCTCATCAAATTAGACCTAACCACGTGTCTTCTACATTTATTATTGTTGTTTGTCAATTTCATTATAATGCTAAAGTCAAACTAACATTATTGTTAATTTACATGTTTTAGAAGTTATAAATATAAATGTTTTAAGTATCAATGTTTAGATAACATTTGACTAATAATAAAAAGTAAGAACATTACGAGTCTTTTGACTGCTGATGAAGTATTCTTTTTACTTGATTTGCTAAGTATTTATCAAGTTTTGCAATAATACATATGAAGGTATGGTTGAGTATCAAGAATTAATTTGTTGTGATCGACTTATATACTAATTGCAATAATTTTATATGCGACTATAGAATACTTATATAATGATTATACTTCATAACGACGTGTTCTTATTCTTATTATAAAAACAATTAGAGCAATGCAAAACAAATTGTACAACCATGATCTGTAGGCATGTGGATGAATATTGCTTATTATACTTGGATGCGATTATTTAAAGGTTAATGTAATTAAAAATTAGTAGATGGATCAATCAATGCTTAATGTAATTAAAAATTAATAGATGGATCAATCAATGGTTATTACTTATAGTAATCACAAGTAAATGAAATCAAATTAGCTAACTGTCTAAAGTCTGATATCAACTTGTACCCGAATCGTTGCGTACTTTGTATTGGCCAAATTGTGGTTAACTTTATATAAAATAATAACTTTATGCCTTATACACTTTAATTTGGTCACAAGTTTTAACTCCAAACTATATAAGCATTGCATGTTTTGAACTTTCAGAGATTCTCTCATACACAAGACTATAAAGATTGAATTATTGTATACTAGTATTATAGATTTACATATTTTGTCGTAATTATATGTTGTGTAAATTCTTTAGTTCGTAGTAATTGTTGGAACTTAAAAATACGCTTCCTTCAGTAAATACATGAGTTTATATATCAATTTCGATGATACAAGCACACGATTGATATATGTTTATTTAGTTTTTAAAATTAGTTTGGAAATTTATACTATAACTTATCTTAACTAATATGTATGCATGCGTCCCAATGCAACGTTTATTCAATAAAAACTCGACAATGACAACCATACATTGGTAACAAAGATTTTTTAAAAAAAATCAATATATATATGAGCATAAGAATATTTGAATTGAAAATCATTAAAAATATATATTCCAGCATTATTAAAATAAATGAATAAATTCGTGTGACAACTAGCATCTTACGATAGTGAAGAAAAACTGTCCATGGTTTCAATTGATACCGCTTAGTGAAAGCCCATTGTTCTCGCACATCCTTACGTTTCTTTCATTACGTAATTTATACTTATCAATATTTGTTTTTTTCTGTCATGGGCGTAAATATTTTTGTATTTCTTATAGTTATTGAATTATTTATGTCAACCATTACCATATAAAAAAACAGTTCTTTAACAGTAGTATTTAGATATTGTTTGGATATCAAGGAGAAATAATGGTCGGTAAACAAAATTTAGAGTTGACTTCTAATCCTGATGAAAAGAAATACGTTAATGGTTCGTGGGGATCCTGAAAGTTTGAACGACATGGCAGTAATTGATTTTGAACAGCAAAAACATTTAAAACATACAAATTTTTTTATGAGAAATAAAATATTCACTTCCAATTATGCAAACTATAATTGTAAGTCAAATTTGTGTCATTAGAATCCTAAAACAACAATCAAAGTTTGGTGTCACTAATCTCTTAGGAGTTTTTTTCCTCCGTTTATTAAAACGACTTGTTGATTGAGAAACCAAATCCGTACTTCTCCATACACCACCTCCTTGTACGTAAACCAATAAAGAAAGTCATATAGGACACGTATTAAGAAAATTAATTTATAATATATGTAGTCCTAATTGGAACATAGTCAAAAAAAACAAAAATGAGGGAATAAATACGAGCATTATAGACAATGTTTGAAATATCTTCAGTGTCGAATTATTATTTGACACGTGAATTTGTTGATTGGTCAAAATTTTGATCTTGATATGTAAATAGAAAATAATAGTTGGAATTTATTCATCCTATATTTAAACCTTCTTTTTTATTATCATTTTTCAAACTCAAATAACGAGTTTGATACTTTGAATTATGGTGCAACTAAAATGGTACTATTAAAGTTTTGCAATATGACACTAGTTGAAAACCAACATGTATTATGGAGATTTGTGTGACATAGTGATGATACTAGCACATTATATATATAATATATACTTTCTCAATCATTTACTAAAACAAATAGTTTTTTTTTATTCAAGAGAAGTTGATGACTTGAGAGTGTATATACCTTTACATGCATCATATTTTTTTCTTTCCGATTACAAAAGTGGTTCTTGTCGTTAGAGACGTAGATGATCATAATATAGATAATTAAATCAAATCGCTGCAAATTTGTAATTAATAATACCATCATCATTTTTTCCTACACTTAGATGATATAGTGTCATTTTTCGTTTAGTACTATATTATATCAATTTAATTTGAAAAGTATATAAAATAGGTTTACAAAATGTGATTCAATCTCACTACCAGTACTGAATACACGAATGTGATCACGACCTATATAAGAAATATCACATTGTCTTTCAAAAATCCGAAAAAGATATATCTCTAAATGACATGTGATTTATTTCTCAGTTTTGCGGCTGAAATGGGTGACTAGTTAATGAAATGTTATCATATTACAAATATTTTGGTCATATTTGATTTCTTTTTTCAGTGGCAAATTCTCTCTTGTTTTCTCTAAGACTTACCAACTCATCAGTTTTTATATTCCGAATACAATATGATAAATATCTTCAATATTTTAATATATTTTAGTCTCAAAGAAGAACTCATTGTATTTGCTGAATATTTTGATCTCACATTTTTTTCAATAAGAATTAAGAACAAGTGGCATCCATAATTCATTAGACGGCATTTACATATATTTTTTTATATATTCTATGTATGGAGATCTCGAATGTCACAGTACACTGATCTCATTGACGTTTACTTAATTGTGTAGAATTCTGTTTGTTACTAAATATAATTATCCAATTTGAATTCGTACAGAAAGAGGTCCGATGGAAACAAAATACTGTTTTAAAACTACATAATCATACGACAAAAAAAAAACTACATAATCATAAGCACTTTCAGTCTAAACACATCCCCAACATAGAGCATACATAATTCTTATGCTAATACTCATCTACAACGTGTCTTTTCAAGCAATTAAAATGAAAAGTTCTAAAGATTATTACAATAATACAAGTTGCAAGTTTTGTTCAGACAATCTAACTCATCATTGTCACGTCCATCTTTTTTTTTTTGGTTTATTGATTACCAAAACATGATACCGTGTGGGGGCAAATACAGAAACAAAATACAAAACAGCATTACTTATAAATGTCTTTATTAAAGGAATCAATAGTGAAAAGAGTGTACTTTGGTAGGGTTTCTATAGATCCCATCAACTTTGTACCTTTTTATTTGATGGTTTATTTTAAATTAACTTTATTTGTTTTATCAAGAAAGTGAAATGTGGTCAAAGATTTACGTTTCATCGTAGAATTTTTCAAAGACTTGACATTGACTAAACGGAGTACCACGGCCACGTTTCTTAGTAGCAAAAAAAAAATGTTTTCATATTCAATTTTTTTGAAAATATTTATAGTCTCGAAAAGATAATATTTACTTCGTATCCAAAATAAGAAGATACGATTCCATATAATTTAGATACGACTTATTGAATTTGTATCCATATGAATACGACTTATCGGACCCATACTTTGGACAAGAGGCTATGGACTTAGCCAATTCGTATACCGAAAAACATTTATAACACATAATGTTAAAAACAATAATTCTCTTTCGAAATTATTGAATTCGACGATGAGAATCCCAAAATAATTGGGAGGCTCGAATATAATTTCCTCTCAATTAATATATTCGTACGACGGTCGATACTATATATAGCCATCTCAGTTATTGTTTGTAACATTAATTTCGTTCTCTATACATAATCATAATGTTTCTTCGTCGACATTCATATTTTTAACTCAAGTTGAAAAGAGTACTTTTGTCGTATATATATTACATTCATAAATCATACAGGCATTGCATGTAAACGTATGTCGACATATCCATATACGTATGCTTTTAGAATGTGAATTTCCATATAAATGGATGTAGATAGGTGGACTTATACATTCATCAATACATTATTTATATATCTATATATCGTACAATATATGTATATGTATAAACTTTTTAATGTTTTAAAAGATATATTCATATGAGGTCATTAGTCTCTTTTATCAGTTTTAGAGGTTGAAAAATTCATGCTAAATTAAATATTTTTAGTAGAAAGAAAATAACCGACAGTCTTAAAAAAATTGTGACCTCATTTGTCAGTATTGACAGTATTGAAGTACAATAGTTACCTGTCCGGTTATAAATGGATGTACACGTGTCTTACAGTGGACAAAGCAAACTCCAAAGTATCATTAAAATTTTTTTAGTATTATTTATAATATTTGTTTAATAAATATATATATATATATATTTTTTGTTTTTAACAAATATAACTAATCAGACACGTCAGATGATACTAATATCATAAATATCACTGGACTGATACTCATCAACCTCATTCTAATTATTTTATCAATATAAAAATAATTTTTGGGCTTGTAATACTTTAGAAATATCACCCCTATGTACATGGTCTAACTAACTACTCTTTCAAGTATCAATTGCAACTACTATTACGTTACAAATGTTTTTGTTTGCTTTTTTGTTGGGTCAAAACCTTACAAATATTAAAGAAAACATGGTGTTTCATAAAAAGAATACTTTTATAATTACTATGCAAATTCTTGTCAGAATAAGTTTTCGTATGTAGGTCGTCAAATCTTTAATTATGAGATTTTAATTATATGTATATAACATATAAAAAATTAGCGAATCATCATCTTTGAAAAAATTCTTATTCTACATAAACTCCATTCAAGTTATACCGAAAGTTACTTATGATTTGTGTTTCAAGTTTCAACATGTAAAAATAGCAAAAACTTGTTTCGGATCAAAATAGCTGTGGTTCAAAATTCCATATATTTTTCCAACAACAAAAAATGATTCGTTATTTTGCACTTTTCCACATTATCACCAAAAAAAAGTTCTTAAAAACACTTAAAAGAAATAAATCTCTACTTGTGGAGATTTTTTATAAGAGGATGGGATGATACTACTAACAAAATATCGATGGAATTACTGCATTGCTGGTTTGATATCATTCTTCTATAGATAAACTCGAGATACTAAGACAATAATTTTAAAATGTGAAGATTCATGGCTGGTTGAATGTCTTGATTATATGATTAACTCCATAGTTAATTGCCTCCTAGCCAAAGAAGTATTGCCAAAGAGGAGTACGAAAAACGTATACTTAAACTAAAATATTCGATATTTGTGATAAAATAAATATTAAAATTAGTAATACCGATTGTATAAGATTACAACAAGAAATAATTTTATTTTATTTTTTGACAAAGAGTACTTTAAAGATACATTTGAATGTAAATTATTTAGAACGGCAGTGAAAAATAGGATCAATAAATTTATTTAAAGATAAAATGAATTAGGCATCATTTTTTATCTGTTTCATTGTTATATTAAAGATTTAAAATCAAATTTCATCCACAACATTGGGATAAAATGTAACTGTCAGATTAGATCATATTTAATTATACGATCGCACCATAAGATCATATTTTGGTTCATTATTATAAGTACATCACGGATAAATTATATCATATTGTTCTTTTGTTGGTTAAGACATAAAGCGGTTTTGAAAAGAAGAAAACAAATAGTTAACATGTTATAAGAGCTCGATATCATTGTTAATTTGATTGTACCCAATTATTCACATTAATTGGATAAGATGCTAATTCAATTTTTATATTAGTTATGTAATGTAAACTAAATAAAAATAAGTTTTTTCTGTCAATCTAAAAAAAATTCTTCTCTATATATCACAATTAATAATAGAGTGATTTTTATTCTTCAAAATATATATGTATATAATAGCTAAATCGAAAAATAAAGTTGGAGGCAGCTATTTGCATGATAAGCTATTAACCTATTATAAAACTCTTCTTTTATTTTAGTAAAGAACTAATAATATCAATTATCATGTGAAAATATGAATGTGAAGTGTGAGTAATGAAGCGAGTCAGTCTCACTTTTGTTTGTCGCTGTTCACTTTTGTCTTTGCACATCATATCTAGACACGTATGAGTCCTCCTGCTACATGTTTTTCTTTTTTATCAAAAGCACCAATTGTTTAGAGCTGTAAGCCTCTGCAACAACAAAGGTGAGAGATTACATGACAATTGACAACACCATAATTTCTAAACAAACAGATCGGTAAAAAAAGATCATTGATCAAAATTCGTGAATATACACCCCAATATAATGACAGGTGATCGAATCGGATCATATCTTATTTATTTATATAATTCGTTGTCATCATGTATTTTTATAGTATGTCTTCAACATCAAAATCAGTTAAAATATTAGAAAAAGTTGACAAAAATATATTCGAAACAAGAAAACAAAAATATCCGGAAAATCAGTTAAAACATAAAATATGTGTTTCGATTTTCTAGCGCAAGTGGTGATTCCACCTATGCAAAATTGCAAATCCATGGATACTGGAGTTAATTTTTTATAAACTTCATCAAATATGTTGCTCCAAAAAAAAGGAAACATTCATTATAGATCGCAGAAAAAACAAAATCTTAGATAGCTATAGTTAGTAAGATCGGGGAAACGAATGGGTAGTAGTATGAGACATCCTAATATATATCCTATACTAAGATATTCTCATATTACACGAAGTATGAATAATATTTTGTTGTTGTAGTATAATGCTTTTTAACCCAAAATCTACCAATCAATGTTGCAACCAATTTTGAATTCGAGAAACGACAAAAACAGAGATAAACAAAACAAAAAAAATATCGAGAAAAAAATGTCATAGCCGTGTTGTACCAGAGGTAAAAATTTATTGCGAGTAACATGAACCTAACTATAGAAGAAATAATCTGGAAAAAGCCTTTTGACTCTCTTTTTTTTTTGATAAAAACAGAAAACGTTTTCAATTTAATTTCGTCAAATGAGAATTTTTAATGGAAATTAAGATTAGTGAAAACCCTTACGATCTGTCGATCCATATAATTTTTTGTTTTTTTTTTGTTTTTTTTAATAGGAATGTCAATATCATTAAAATGAAGAGGTGAGGTTTTACAAAGAAAGCATAACCTAAAAAAAATGTAACCTTGCCAAAAAAGAAATAAAAACAAGGGTTACATATATAACGTTGAGTGTCAATCAAGGTATTATTATCGAATCCAAAAAGCCACCAAGTTTCGGAAGTTCTTCCTGTTCTTTCTGGCAGTGATATCGTGTTCCTAATCAACGTATTTCAATGGTCGATCCATATAGTTTTTCTTGGATCAACACGATTCATATAGTTATGTTGATCAATCTCGAGAAATATTTATCAGATATAATTTACCAAGAAAAATAAAATATAGAATCGCCGAGAATTTTGATTAGCTACGCATTTACACTTTAACCTGATTATAGCTAGCAATATTAACGTCTAATTAGAACCTAACATATAACTAATTATTACATTTTTCTGAGGTTTTCATATATATGACAACATGATCATATAGGAAAATTCCTTTCCTCTATATACTCAGTACCAAACACGTAAAGATATACGAAGAGAGCCATATATACATAACACATGGAGAATCCAACGTTTTAATTAATGTATGGAAATGAATCAGTTTGGGATACGGAAACCCTAGAAGTCGTGTAGAGAGAGATATTTGGACAGGTGTGCGAAGCTGGCCACATGTAAATTATCCTTGCACGATTCTTAAAGTTCTCTCCGCCATAGTTAACTAGGCGTTAGGCTTGAACTTTATGTAATGGGAATTGAACACCACTTTTGGGAAGATGTTTTATTTTATCCTTCATATATATACCACAGTATTAGTATATGAGATATGCATAATTAGTATCTTTAAAGTAATTTATATGTTTACATTGTATGTATACGTAAGCAAGTACGTATAGCCGAGATCTTTTTCAGACATGCCTTGTCCTAATATTGTAGATGTTTGCATCATTTAGCATGTAAATTTTGAATTTGAATTATGAATATTGAAGTTCTATTAATTTTTTGTTTTTTTCCAAAGGATTATGGAAATATTTACTTTTGAGTTTTCAGGATATTAACTCTTTTTTTTTTAGATAGAAGGTTCTGAAACTAGAACGGTACGTACATTCCCTAGTCAAGAGACAAGAACATTTTATTAACGTTTAATTTTACTGCAGTCGATTTTCTAGTTGCTATTCATATCCCTTTAAAAGACTAATAGTTGTAGAAAATGCAGATCATTGCGGTATATAGCCTTGTGTTTCTAGAATAATAGAACCTGAGTTATATTTTTGGAATTATCACTTATCTACTTAACCAAAATTCAAATATAAATACTTACCCTCAGTTTATCTTTGTTTCTCTCTTTTTATAATATTAATAGATACATTGAGTCATAATTAAGAATCTTAACACATATTTCAAAGAAAAGGGTTAGTATAAAATAAAAAGGGACTCTAAATATAATAGAGAAAGTGTGGCGTCGTGTAAAGCATACTGCATACGTACACATAAATGTACAACAATACTAGCCATATATCGACAATATAGCGAACTGACTCAATAAAGTCTTTTGCGTTGTGTTGTCACTATGAAATTAATGCGAAAAAGGTAGAATTGATCAGCCCCGGCCCAACAAGTTTATATATACATTTCATCTTCACCTTATCGGGACATAACTCGTATCTGTTGTGACAAATGTATACCCTTTTTTTGGTACGTCGATAAATTTTTTGTTAACGATTCGTCTATTAAATTTATTAATCAATGAGTTATGGTGCCCATATATAATTTGTCGCCTTCCTATCTCCCCTCAAAATATTCTATAGGCAATAATAAATCAATACAAAGAGATAATTTTTTATTCAATTAAAAAACAAAAGATATATCAAGATTTCCCAATTAGGAAATTGCCAACGTAAATCTATATAAAGTAAGCTTCTGTCAGGCACGCAAATAAAGGTCTGCATGTTGTGAAAAAATGGTCGGTCGAAGAACGATCTACCTTTCGGATATTTAGTTTTTTTCTTCTGAGTTATTTTCGTATATTATTAAGTTACGTGGATTGCTAATCTTTGTATTGCATCCACACGTAGTTATATTTTTATTCATGGGCCATGTATTTTTTTTTCACGTCTCACACTTCAAATTTGTAACTATATATATATATACAAATGTGGACAATAGATAAGATTTTATAAGATTTTTAGAGATGATAAAGAAACGTGTATGTACGTTGGACAACATATATATAATTAAAAATTCGAGTCAGTTAACTCCGCATTCGAAGCAGATTTATGTGTTGTGCAAGGAGCGATACAATATGCTTGGTCTCGAAGATACAAAAAGATGATATTTGAAGGAGATAATAAGATTTTCTCCCGATCAGTTCAGATTTATCTCCAACCTTCGTATGATGCATGGTCCATTTTACCTTAAATTGGTCATGCTGAAACATTACGAATTTATTTACTTTTTTTTTTTGTAATAATTATCATATTGCTTGTACATTCTATTGTACGAATGATTTCAAATATGAAACGTTCCCCATTATTTTTACATTTGATAGATTAATTAAGGAGGCATGAACCATAGCGAGCCAAGTGTCATTGTGTTGAATAGCCGGTAGCAAAGTCGCCGAAACTTTTAATGTCGGGGAAAATGGTTTTGACAAGCTCAAATTCAACCATTGTTTTGTCAATATATTGCCGGTTTGGTCTGAACTCTGAACTCTGAAGAATAAATAAACAAGATATGATTTCGGGCAATAATTATTAATGCTAATTGTTTTAAGCTAAAGGGGAGGGGGGAGAGGAAGAAATTTTGGTTCTTTATTATATCAACAAAAAACATAACGAAAACATGAATCTAGGTATATCATTTTAATCTGCATATCCGAAAATGTTCCCTATACTAACTAATACACGAATTTATTATAAGGGAAACAAATAGACAGGTGATATTTTAAATTAGAGCTCTACACATCTCTTTTTTTGCTTGGTGGCTCAACAAAAACTTCATCTTCTTTTGGTTTCAAACTCTACAAAATCGTGGATGCACTTACAGTTATATATAATTAGATATATTACTGATAATATAGATTATATGATATGGATCTCTCTCTCTATATATACATTGTATTTAATCCATTATTCCATTTACTCAACTCAGACAAACTATGATTAATAGATAATATATATATATATATATATATATATATATATATATACACACTTATATAT
>Ga0041059_1000676_pt1 | contig 26469 bp, 18 predicted proteins | sample AraColnosormetaG_FD_56232 | JGI IMG/M metagenome (GOLD analysis project Ga0041059, IMG submission 56232) | Arabidopsis roots microbial communities from North Carolina, USA - Col MF nosort | ecosystem: Host-associated > Plants > Roots > Unclassified | place: USA: North Carolina | collected... | reverse complement strand
TTTTAGCTTATNGTATTTGTATTTTTGGTTATTTATACTTTTTTTTTTTTGGTTCTTGTTTTTAGAGATATTATTTTGTTCTGCCGACTTATTTTACCGAGAATTTTAGTTCCTTCTGCTGGTTTTTGTAACTTGTACTCCACCATGTATCACCCTTAGCGGTTGCTATTTCATGAATAATTCAGACAGAAAAATATAATAATTCAAATTTGATATGGATAAATGAGAATTTCCGAATCTTCCACACTTGAACTTATAATAATCCATAGAGACATACATGGCAGAATTTAAAATCTCTTTCATTCTTTTTCATCATCTTTATATCTTCAAAGTGCATGTGCTCGGGCATCATCATCCAAATTCCGTTTATACTAATATTATTTTCGAAGCTGATCGAGTAGCTATATACATATTAAATTGTAACATGTATGAAACGTGTACGGGAACGTTGAATTCGACCTATTTTAAATTTAAACCTGATACCAAGACCAACAAAACCGGTCTTATACAATAAATGGATCAGGCCTCAGGCCTATAACAAAAAACTACAGTTTAGGGGTCCATTATCTGAAACTGGGTCATAATGCAGAGGCCTGCCTTGCCATCTCTTTATACCTAAGTTCTACTTCTTACACATTTCATTTTCTCTCATTTAGATAACGTTTCTCGAAATTGATCACAAATGAAATGAATATGACAAATCTTTAAAATTGAATAAGTGATGACCCAAAGCCTTTAATTGTGTTCTAAAAACATTTCATTGTCTCTCGGAAAAGCTCCGTTTCAAAGAGAGAACCGTCATAGGATTGTTTCTTTGGTTTGCGTTATGTACTTTCACTTAGAAGAACGCAAATGCAAAATTAGAAGAAAAAAAACAATCACCAAATATAGTATTGAACTTTTCTATAAAGCTTCGATTTGAGTTGTGACATATGCTATAGTATATTGTATTTATCACTATACCATTTTAAACTTTCCTGTATGTTTTTTACAGGTCGTTCAAAACAAGAATTGATATTTTTTGACGGTGCCGTTCGAGCCCATAGTTTTTGGACAATTCAATGAACCAAACCCAAATTGCGTCAGTCTTGTTCCCCCACCCACAAGTCTTTCTTTCCACTCCCCTGCGTTGCCAACAATAACATATAACACTAATGTTTTTAATAATATATCCCACATCTAATATATGGGATTAAATATGCCATCCGTATAATTTTATAACTTATCCTATCGAATTTTAAGTTTGCTCAGGAAAATTACATTTGGTTTCATTAATCAACAAACAAATTATAGTTTATCATTTTGTCATCAAATCTTCTGTGACGTACCTTCTGACGTTTTTCAGAGGATGTTATATTTTAAAAATCTACTTTTTAAATGCATCTTACGTATCTCTCTACTATCCGCTGTTTATTAATTTCTCTGAATTTTTAAGTTTAAGAAAATAGAAACACCCTTAAAAAAAATAAGGTTAAGCATTACCAAAAATAAACCCATACGGTGACGTATCACAGACTCCACCACTTGTTCTAAGCCGAGCCGAGCCAAGCCGTATAACTATTGGTTCAAACTTAACCTTAGTTACATTTTAACCCTTTCTCTAAGTTTGGTTTATTTAAAGAAAGATAAGTTTGGTTTATTTAAAGAAAGAGAAAGTGTGAAACCAACTTGTTCATATTGAAAAGAACCATTGCTCTCTAGATTAAAAGCTTCTCTCTCTCTCTCTCTCTCTCTCTCTCTCTCTCTCTCTCTCTCTCTCTTTTGGACTTTCTCAATCCATATCCCTCTCTCTGTTTTTTCTAATTTGAGCCTCTAAAGTCTCCTCGTTTTGTTCATGTTGTTGTTCAAGTGAAGAAGCTCAATTATGTTTACAACATTGTTGTAATTTCAAAACTTCATAAGAATTTCTCTGATAATAAAGAAAAAGCTGGAGTAGAACTATTTTAAAGTGTCATCATGAAGAGACTAAGCAGCTCAGATTCAATGTGTGGTCTAATCTCCACTTCTACAGGTTCTTATTACCATCTTTGTTCTTTCTACTTTTTGCTAATGTCAGACAAAACCCATGTGATCCTTTCTTCACTTTCCACTGTTTCTTTTATTGACAAGATTCATTTGGTTACACAACAGATGAACAGAGTCCAAGAGGGTACGGAAGTAATTACCAATCTATGCTTGAAGGTTACGATGAAGATGCTACACTAATCGAGGAATATTCCGGCAACCACCACCACATGGGTCTATCGGAGAAGAAGAGAAGATTAAAAGTTGACCAAGTCAAAGCTCTTGAGAAGAATTTCGAACTTGAGAATAAACTCGAACCTGAGAGGAAAACTAAATTAGCACAAGAGCTTGGACTTCAACCTCGTCAAGTAGCTGTTTGGTTTCAGAACCGTCGTGCACGGTGGAAAACAAAACAGCTTGAAAAAGATTACGGTGTTCTTAAGGGTCAATACGATTCTCTCCGCCACAATTTCGATTCTCTCCGCCGTGACAATGATTCCCTTCTCCAAGAGGTACAATATTAGAGACTTTAAACCATAAAAATTGAAACTTCAGAGACGAAAATGCAAAAAGGTTTGATTTTTAAAGTTTTTGGTTGCAGATTAGTAAAATCAAAGCTAAGGTAAACGGTGAAGAAGATAACAACAACAACAAAGCTATTACGGAGGGTGTTAAGGAAGAGGAAGTTCACAAGACGGATTCGATTCCTTCGTCTCCTCTGCAGTTTCTAGAACATTCCTCTGGTTTTAACTACCGGCGAAGCTTCACTGACCTCCGTGACCTTCTACCGAATTCCACCGTTGTCGAGGCTGGATCTTCCGATAGTTGCGATTCAAGCGCCGTTCTTAACGACGAAACAAGTTCTGATAACGGAAGATTGACGCCGCCTGTGACGGTTACTGGCGGGAGTTTCTTACAGTTTGTGAAAACAGAGCAAACAGAGGATCACGAGGATTTTCTAAGCGGTGAAGAAGCTTGTGGTTTCTTCTCCGATGAACAGCCGCCGTCACTTCATTGGTACTCTGCTTCAGATCATTGGACTTGAGAATTGTTTATCAAATTGGTGCTCTGTTTAGTCTCAATGGGAAAACAGAGAAGAGGGCAAAGGTGGAATAATTGATAAATAAGGATTAAGGATGAAGGGGATTATTAAATTAAATCCGCGGGAGAAGTTAATTTTGGGTTTAAGATTGTAATGGCTCTTCATGTAATTAACGATGTCGAGAGGGGCTTTCACAGAAATAGGAATCAATGGGGACACTCTGATATGAAAGCAATAAAACTACGTTTGACCCCTTAAGTCTGAATTGTATTACATTTCCTACCCCTAAACTTTTCAATTGAGTAATATAACCTATATCTTAATCCAACAAAATTTTGAAAATTTACCTTCTTCTAAAAATTAGAAAGCCAAATTTCTTTTTTACTATTTATCAAAAACTAAAAAAATATCTAAATAACCCAAGTTATCCAACCATTCCCAACTTTATTATAAGTTTTTGTTTGTAATTTAAAGTGTGTATGTTTGGTTGTATTAGTTACACGTAAAAAGTTTAGTTAACACATCATCTATTAAAATCAACGTGATATAATAACATTCAACAAAACGATATGTTAATAATCTATTAATATTGTGTTGTAAACGTATAGTTTCTATTAGTAAAATTATATTTTATTTTATTAATAAACATGAAATACAAACATGTGATTCATTGATTTGTAATTTTGAGATCGACCAAATTCAATTTCTATTTTAGGACACACCTTTTGGAAAAAAAGAATCATACATTTATCATTATGCAAATTATATTGTTCTTTATAGATAAAATATGAGGAAAGAAAGATAAAATATGAAGTTTCTAAAGGAATAGAGGGGTTTTAAAGGAGTAGAGGGAGTGAAATACAAAATGGAGGAAAGAAAGACGCAGCTTTTTCCCCCGGACCTGTAACATCTAATCCCACGACACGACATCTCTTTCTTTTTTTCTTTCTTTCTTTTTTGGTAATTTTGTGAAGACCAAATTCATTAGTGAAAAAGACATTGAACTAGTGATCACGACAAAACCCAAATCCATCTTTATTATTTACTTGATTGTATTGGATCGAATATTAATGTTACTATCAACATAAAAATTACGAAAGGAAAAAAAACAAACAATAAATCACTTTTGTGAGAGTATTGAAATAGTTAATTCAATCTAGCTTTTAAGAAATGGTGGAAATTTATTGATATTCGTGAAAAGGTTTTTTGACCTTAGCTAGAAATTTAGCTTTTGGTGAAAGACAATAAAGTAGTTCCTAATAATAAAGGTGAAATTGGATTAAAGAAATAGGATTGGCTTGTGAGAAAATGCTATCATCATCAATCATCAAGGTACTTACTTCTGTTACCATGATTGTGCGTACGTGTTTCAGTGGAAGCATGGGACATCGTTTTTAGTGAATGATGAAAACATTCTGTCAGAAGCTTTTACCATTGTCACGGATCGTATCTGAAATTGAGGCATTCAAATCACGTCATGACGCCAACAAAATTACTATTATTATATACTTTCTCTAATTTTATTTTATATGGGTAAATGAATGTTTTGTTTAAATTAGTCGGAATACCTTGATGAAACGGTTATTTAGTAAGCTGATTAAATGCATCAAAATTAATACAAGAGATTTGAAATATACTAGTAGTGATAAACTGATAATGCCTACCAAAAACAATTCAATTCCGTTGGAAAAATACGGTTCTATATACATGCACTGGAAATAGAAAATTATGATAATATTCATAAGGGAGGAAAAAAAGGTAATTAACTTTTAGTTGTATAAAATATTAATGTCATTTTTTTCATACAGTCAAATGGCACAGAAAGAAAGGGACCTACATTGTAAATTTACTTATTTTCTTTGTACGAAGCTGCGAAACAGGAGGGCCCACATACCCATGTGATTGTGGGCCAAACATTGCATCAAAGAAGACGTCGTTTTCGTCATTTCCCATTTGTCACTATCGCCGAAATAACATTATTTAAAAAATACATATATTTTATAGGGAGAAAATCAGAATAAAATCGTTAGAGAAGGATAGACACGTGTACAGTGCTTTCTCTTCTTAGCCCTCCGATTCACGACATCTCATCTGTTTCCACCTCTCACAGCCGTCTATTTCACAACTTTATTTGACCACTCATAGCTCGACACGTTTCACGACTTTACTTAAGCTGTAGAGTCGGTTTGGTTTAGTTAGAGAGGTTCGTCGGTCGGTACAATTTTCGATTTTGTCGGTTTAGAATTTTAGTAATTAACTTTAGTGCGACTTATGAAGCTTTGTAAAATGTACATTAGTGATGTCTATTTCACCTCTCAAAACTCAATGCTTACATTATTAACATCTTCACATTGTTTTGATTAGTATATGCTTAATTAAATTTCTATGATAATTAAAGCATTTTGTTGTACTATTTTCAAGCGGCGAACATTTGTGTTGTGTGCTTCACTTTCTCTGGGCAAAGATCACAATGGTTTTAGCTTTTAAGAATCTTCGTGAGTCTTTTATTTATATCTACATGCAATAATGAAAACATCAAAACTTTATTGTATTCTTGAAACCATTAATGCTTTTGTTGGTGGTTCGTAACTTCGTATCGTGCCTTATATAAGAACTATAGAATCATGTGAACAAACATATCAATATGAAGTACATATGTTATATACAAATGAAGGGAAATGGAAATCTCCTACGTACAATTAGAAATTAGCACACATAATAGTCGAAGTAAGATTTATGTTGATGGTATTTGACACTAAACACTTGATTGTTTCGAATTCGATAATAGACGATATAAAGCAAAATGAAGTTCAAGTAGTAGTAAATATTCAAAATCTGATTAAAACATTTTCTTTTTATAAACCGGCGTATAAGTATTTATCATGAATATTATTTGCTACAGGATTAACTGGACTTGACAAAAAGCATAAGTTTCTTTATAGAAAAGATATTACCGCAAAAGAATTGATCATGTTATGTAGCTGCTATAAAGACTTTTAGTGTCGTCCCTTTTAAACCCTATACTACTTTTTTATTCTATTGTGAACTCGTGTAAATTAAATTGATTGTTGTTTGTTTATTTTCAGTTCATAGATCTAAAGTTGTTAATTGACTGGGTTGAGTAGTTTAGTTTTTAGATAAAATCTATTAGTTAAGTGTAGAATTTATGAATAGATTTATGAAAGATTAAATTGACATTGATGTTGAGTTGATGTATGATTACTTAGCTTATAAGAAGACAATCAGAGTTTATTTTATTTTGAAGATAAAATAAATGATATTTTAAAGTAAAACAAAAATATAATCGTCTTTTTAATCTCGATAGGTTATGGTTTTCAACATTCCCGTGTATTTTGGGCCCTCCTTATAGAATTTTAAATATGCTTTGATAGTGAGATGCAATGGTATAAAGTATAAACAATAAAAAATAATTTGTCATTAAATAATTACAAGGTGTATTCATTTACAAAGGTCCCTCTCAAGTCTTTAATTCCGGGAATTCATATAATACTCCAAATTTAAAAACATTTAATTAGTTGATGTGATCCTCATATATATAATTAAAACCTTTTATTAATTACACAAAATTTGGTAAAAAAAAGAACATTTGTGATTTTTGGACATGTTGAAAGCTTAATAGAAACGAGGTTGTTGGTTGCTATTTGCTAACTTGCTAAAACCTCTTTATAATTTAGCTTTTAGTAGTAATTTTAGGAGTCACATGAGTAAATGTTTACACTGTTATGGTGGTAGTAACTTGCTTAAACCTCCCAAAACTCTATCCCAAGTTCTCAACTACATATGACTCGAAATTATATATATATATATATATATATTGGTTTTGAGATTATTTCTAAGTTTTTAAAATTAACTGAAGTTTTTGTTAAGTATATAATATACTATTAGTTAAAAGATAATCTGACATGGATTATGATGTACTTTATCTGTTCCTTATTAATTGACTTTTTGGAGAAAAAATTATTTCAAACAGATTGATTTTTTAAGTTTTTATGCATTAATTATTAGTTATTATTGATGAATTTTAAATTTCAAGACAAATAATTGAATATCATTGGTTTAGAATTATAGAAAAATGCAAATCACAAAAATGAATATATTTATAATAAATTTTAATATATTTTCTTAATGTATGTGTTTTTTTAGAATATCAGTTAAAAAAAGAGAGAGGAAATATATAACTAGACAAACAAAATGTAAATAACTAGATGATCAGATTTTGGTACTAAAAATATATATAGAGCCACATTTTAAATTCTTTTAAGGCTTCTAACTTATTGGGACCGAAGATGTACTTGATCATATGTACTCTTAAACGCAACACCCAAAAAAAAAGAAAATTAATCGTGTTAAAAAGTTAATGAGTTTTGCACATAATTATGTCTTATGTATGTACGTGAATCCCAACATATGAAAACTTGCATTGTTTTCTTCCTTATAACTTTATTTGTTAAGAAAGATGGTCACTTCTTAAGCATTATAAATCACATTCTCTTACGTGACTATGGATTAATCAAGTATTAGCCTTACCAAGCTATATTCGGGGAAGGTCGAATGACTCGAATCGAATCTATATAAACTAATAATAAAATATAATAATATATTAAAACATTAGTTAGAGATCATTTTTGTACATCATCATTGGTTTCCTCTGTTTCATATTTTTCGGAAAAGAGATTTACAATTGAATGTAGTTGTAAACAACTCACACGCTAGTGCGATTAGAAAAATAGATAAGTTTTGCAGGAAAATGGATGATACAAAAGATAATTAAAATTAATACTAATACAGTAGAATAGTGATAAACTACAAACGAATATAGTAATTATAAACAATATTCTAATACGATTGAAAAAAACCATTGTAGGAGACAGCTTATATACGGCTCGGGCCGGCTTCAGCGAGAGAGAGAGAGAGAGCAATAGGTTTTTATCAAAACGACGACACTTTGGTCTTGTCTAAAGCCAATTTGACACGGTTTATCAACCAGTGGTCCTAACTCCCAATAGTTTGAGTCGGCAGTTGGAGTCAAATATTGGTTTTTCACTTTTTTGTTTTCCAGATATTATAAAAGTCAAATTATCCCAGAAGTAAAAAACTGAAATTATTACTACTGAATATATCACCGAACCTTTGTTATTTTCGTTTGATCTCTGAGACAGTCTCTGACTCTGTTATTGGGACAGACACAATGTAGAGAGTTATCTCAAGGTCACAATAAGTAAATGGCTATTAGCAAAATAATTCGTATGTTTATGTAGTTTGTAAAGTTTTTTAACCACTGGATGGATTTCGTTAAATACGTTTGACATTCAAGAAAACGGCCCAATTGTTTTTCTTATTAAGCTGTTCGGCCCAAAGAAAGACCCAATCTTATAAAATATATGCAAACACATTATTACTTTTTCATTTACATTCAAACCAAACAGTACAAAGATAATTAAGAAATGTGATTGCAAGGTAAAATATTTTAGTTGTAAGAAAAATACATTACTTTATAAATATAGCAACCTTTACTTTACTCTTCATCATTAAGTACCTTCTTTTTTATCTGGTAATGCAAAAGCTTTCCAATCTACTTTGTGCCCAACTCACAAACAAATCTGTTGACATTATAAAAGAACAATCTTTACTTCTTTCTTTTTACTTTTTACTTTTTTTTTTCCTTTTCTCTTCTACTTTGACACTAATAGATTTGGAGTCACATTTTCCTTTCGCTCTTTATATTTTTCTCCATCTTTTCTTTCTCTCTTTACATAATGGAGTAGTGTTGTCTCATAGGAAATTCATTTTAATTATGAAATTAGCATATATACCAACTGTTTATTTTGTTGTCACAAGACTGCGACTAGTCAGACAATCGAGCTGAATTTTCGAATATTCATAACAAAGATAACACATTAAACTTTGATATTCTCTCGGTTATTCGTAAGACCGGATGTTGAACGTTCCAACATATAAGACAAATAAGCCATAGTTTTGGACTGATATTTAAAAACAATTACGAATTTTTTAATTGACTTTTTTGCTTGGAGGTTCATGTTTGTTTTTTAGTCCAACGGAATGTAATCATGTGATAGGTCACATATAAGAAATTAAAACTAAAACATGTCCAAAGTAGAGGTACATTTTGTAACTAGCAAATAAAGTTTCCCACCTAATAATGCTTTTAGCTTAAAAAGGCGATGTACCATTTGATCTACGAAAGCAAATGAAAAAATTAATTTAGACTTTTATATTTATTTGTTCCATCTTCCATGTATCAACCAAGAATAAGACCGGCATTTAAATATGGATATTCAGAAGATACATAAATAAAATAGAGTTCAGACAACTAACATCTAACTACTACGATAATAAGTTAATGGAAATGTGCCCCACTGGTATTTTAATTCGCATATGTAAAGACAAATTGTGTATATGACATTTTCATATATTCGTTTTTCTTTATAACTATACTTATATCCTCGTTCTTACCTATTGGTTCTTGTGTGTGTGTTAATCATCTATAGATTCTCATCTGAGTAATCACTAGATAATTATTATGCATGGCTAAGATGAAACGTAGCACCTTAAATGGTTTTATTGATTCATGATCATATTATTAATCCCGACCACTTAAAATCGATTTCGTTATCATGTTAATGTACTCAACAAGACCGGAATAAAAATGAGCATTAGCGACGGGACATGTCACCTCGGTCCACCTTTAAAATAAGTTTTAGTAGATGTGATGATTACAGTGCTATTACATGAATTATATAGAACAACAATCCGAAAAGCAAAAAGACCACTAATCAGTGAGAAAAAGTCAACGAGTTTTTTCTTTTTTGCATTTTTATCAGTTAAGAATTTTCAAATAGTGAATCTAAGTTTCATTCCACATATTGTGAAAGACGAATGATGTATGGTGATGATATTGATAGAAATCATTATACTATAAACTCTAATTTGTGAATTATGGTTTTGCAACTACTAACTTACACGGTTGTATATTTATTTCCATATTTAAAGTCGAAAGCAACCGATTGAAAACAACATTTCTTCTTCTCTAACCATTTTCGACTTACTGTATTATAACACTTATTGTTTCCCTAGGATTCTCTAAGTAATTATAGCTGTTGCGTGCTGCCGATTACCGAATCAATCTATCATGAGTTCAACACATATACATCTTCATATAAGTTAATTAATCACAGATAAAAGAATCATATATATACACATGGTTATGAAAAGGGTTCTTCTTGAATACTAATCCTCTGTCTTAAGCTATGTACGTACGATACGGACATGAGTTATAAAGTATACATGTATTTATGTGTGCGTTGATGCCAGCTCGTCTCACGATCATCACACAACACAAACGAGATGTACTAGTATTTTATGATTGTGCAAAATTCTTTTGTGGGTTCGTGCTCACATGCGTTTTTGCTAATAACGATGCATATCTTATATATTAATCCAGCTTAAATAAACAATGTTTAGTGTTTACATTGTTGCTAAACGTCAATTTTAAATATAAAAAACAAACAATATATATGCTACTAATTACTTACACACATTTGCAATGTAAATAAGATCATTTGTAGTGATCATCTTATAATATACACAATTTCATAGAATTTATAATCTCTTGTTGTTTTTTTCTCTCAAAATTATAGGTACGAGTTAACAATATTATTAATCCCAAGCTTTTTTTCTTCAACTGCTTTTAGAAAGGTGATCATCAACAAAACAACTCAACGAGGAAAATAATTATAAAAAAACAGAGTGGAAAATAATAAAACAAAGTAAATAATATCATATTTATCTCTCTCTCTCTCTCTCCACCGTCGTTTCCCATTGATTAGTTTCTCTCTCTCTCTTTTCCTTTGTCTCCAGAGCCGATGATAAACGACGGCGGTTTTCACCGGAACTGAGGGAAATTAAGCTGGTAAACATGGCGGGTGAAGATGTTTCAAGCAATTTCCGAGCTTTGGTGGAGAACGCAGACCGGAAATTCGCAAGAGTTCGCGATCTTCCGGCGTTTGGAAGAGCACAGAGTCATTACTTCCAAAAGGTGTTCAAAGCTTATATGAAACTATGGAACTATCAGCAATCTCATAGGTCAAAGCTGGTCGAGTCCGGTTTAAACCGATGGGAAATCGGCGAGATCGCGAGCCGGATTGGTCAGCTTTACTTTAGTCAATACATGAGGACTAGTGAAGCTAGGTTTCTTCTTGAGGCTTTTGTTTTCTATGAAGCGATTTTGAAAAGGAGCTACTTTGATGAAGCTCAGGGGAAAGATCTTGGTGCTCGATTTAAGGAGTTACGCTTCTATGCCAGGTTTCTGCTTGTTTCGTTGATTGTTGATCGGAAACAAATGCTTTTGCACTTAGCTGACAAGCTTAGGCTTTTGGTTGATCACAGCATATCCAATTTTAGGGTACTTTTGATCTGACCCTTGTTGTGATTTATATTGGTTCAAGTCTCTTTTTTTATACATATTTCTTCTCTTGTGTAGGAGACAAACTTTAAGGAGTGGAGGCTAGTTGTGCAAGAAATCACTCGCTTTATAGAATCTGATACAAATTTAACTTATCTCAGGCCTCTACGTTACTGTGCAATGCTTGATTCATATCCAGCTTCTCAAACTTATCTTGCGCGCTTCCACGCTAAGAAATTGTTTAAGTTTCGTGATGCTCTCTTGGCAAGTTATCACCGTAATGAGGTAAACAAGCACTGTTTGTTTGTTTTTCTGGAAACCTAAAATTTCAACTTTGTTACCTTCTTAGTAATGGTTATATGTGTTGGTTTTTTTCTCAGGTGAAATATGCTGAAGTGACGTTGGATACGTATAGAATGATGCAGTGTTTAGAATGGGAACCCAGTGGATCTTTTTACCAAAAAAAGCCTGTTGAAGCCAAGGAGAATGGGTTTGTGGTTGATCATACTTTAACTTCTGGGCTTATAGATATGAACTTGGCTGCTGATATGGCTGATCCATCATTACCTCCTAATCCTAGGAAAGCTATTCTTTATCGTCCCACAGTATCACACTTACTAGCGGTGAGTTTTATAAGAGTATCAATCATATAGGACTTCTTGACTGCGCCTTTCTAGTATCCATTCATTATATTTAACTGTTTACTCGTGATATATATTCCAGGTCTTGGCAATGATTTGTGATGAGCTCTCTCCAGAGACTGTGATGCTGTTATATTTGTCAGCTTCAGGTTAGTTTTCTTTTATTTGTCATTGGAAAACTTTAATGGTTGGTAATTTCTTATCATGTTGTATCAACGATATTGGTTATTATTATCCAGGTGGTCCTGCTCGTGAAAATGTTGCGCAACCAGAGAACTCTGTCGGTTCAAGCAGAACATCAAAAAGCAAGCTGCTTGCCCGAGCTTCCCAAGAACAGAAAAGTTACAAGTCAGAACCTCATAGCAATGGAAAACTAATGTCGGCTGAGTACTATGAAAATCACCTCTGGTTAGGTCCTAGAGGAGGAAGCTCTGGTAAGTCGTTTTCTTCGGATTAACATTTGAGTATGTCTCCAAAGATCAGACTTTTCTCACTCACTGTCTCGTTTTTGTTTAGGTTCAAACAACCTTTACCCTGGTGACCTAATCCCTTTTACACGGAAACCACTTTTCTTGATCATTGATAGCGACACTAGCCGTGCATTCAAGGCAGGTTTGTCATAACTTAGTGTTTCATTTCTCTGGAGAGTCTGATAGTTTCTCTCAGTAACTATGCGATATTTGCTGATGGATTGTAATAAAATAAACAAACTCCAGGTTTTGGGCGGCGCAGAGAGAGGCGAGCCTGTTGCTATGCTTCTTTCTCCTCTGAAGCCATCATTCGAGAACCCATCTACTGATGATACGGAAGCACTAAATGGAAGTCAGTTTACTTTTTTCTTAACAGCTCCTTTACAAGCATTCTGTCAAATGCTGGGCCTCTCAAACACCAAACCTGACCCTGTAAGCACTTGTGATTTGAAAAACCGTAAATGAACCAACCTTTTTATAGTGTGGCATGCGTCTTTACCATTTCTGATTACAATCTTCAGGAATTATGTGATGAAGCAGAGAGCATACTTTCTGCTTCCTTTTCCGAGTGGGAAACGATTCTCTTGACTTCCAAAGTCTTGAATCTTGTCTGGGCACAGGTCTTACCTGATCCATTCTTGAGACGGCTGATTCTCAGGTGAGTTTTTCTCAAAGTTTTCGGAATCAAAACCTCACAAAGCATGGACTCTTGTCAAATATTGTCTTGTTGTTGTGTAGATTCATATTCTGCCGGTCTGTACTCACTTCCTTCAGCCGCACAGAGGATGATGACCCGTATTTACCTCAATGCCACCCGAATCTCCCAGAGCTGCTCTCTTCGGTATCTAAACCGGTGCAGTCCTCAGTACAACGACTAGCTGAGCACTTGGGTGTTGCCAAATCTTTCCACTTCACCAACACATAAAATTAGAAAAATCCATCCCTGTGGTTGAGAGTAGGTTGGTGGGTGAGAGAGTAGGTTGTTTGTTCGTTTTTGTTATAGAAGTTTGTATTTGTTTAGGGTATAAAGAAAAGAGAGAATTGTAATTTTTATTTTGATTTGATGATTCTTTAGTTTTGTCATATTTGTAAAAGATTAGAACAAGGTAATAATCATTAGTCTCTTCTTTAGGATGGTTTGCTTTGTGTACGAGGAGAGGTTAACAATATCTGTGCATTGCATTAAAGAAACTAAGAAAGTGTGACATTGTTCTATCGCTTTTTCATAAACATCTATGTAAGTTTGAGCCAAGAACGAATTAAAGATTGAAACTTTACCCAAATTATCTATTCAACTTTGTGATGAATGGGTTTTAAGTTTCAACATTTGAGCTCAAGAACGAAGTAAAAAGGTTGATACTTTTTTACAAATGATGAAAGGTGCCAGAGATTGAATCCTAGCCGTCAAATAATAAATCAAAACGCCAAGAACAAAGGTGTCTCTGTGAGATTGAATCGTAGCCATCGAGTCCAATTTCTAACCGGAACCGCTTGATTTCGCTGTCTTCTAGTTCTGCGACCTATCATCGCTTTAGTGGAAAGGAGGAAGAAACATGGAGATTTCGAGGTGAGTTTGCAGAGATTTGAATAAATCTTTGGATAGTTTCGTCTGGTATTAACTATGTTTGGTTGGAGTTGCGATTATTAGTTTGAGAAGCTTTTAGATCTGTTTTCAGGGAATATTCATATATTGGCATATCTGTTTTTCAATTGCAGATGGATTTGACTACTCCAAGAAACCCATAAAGATCTTTGATTTGAAAAACCTAAATTCCATCCACTATGCTAACTTTGAGACCTTTTGTGCCTGTAACAACATTAAAGCCTCGTTTTTCATACAACATTCCGCATCATCATCATCACATTCGCTTGTGCAAATCTCCTTCATTAATCTTGAGAACAAATGCTCAAAATGGCAACGACTCGGCCAAGGAGTCTTCTGGTGGCGGAAACAGACCTGTTACTAACGATGATGGTAATGGTTCCAAGAAAGACCAATTCGCTGGTTTCAGTTTCAAGTGGGGAGAGCTGTTGAATCCAGATCAAGATAACTTTGTGGCTGTTGGATTAGCTGGAGTGTTGACTTGGGCTAGCCTTCAAGTCTTGTCTCAGCTTTTCTTCATCTCTTTCGCCATCCTTGTCGCTGCTCTCAAGTATTCATTTATCGCTGCTCTACTCATTTTCATTCTCGTCACTCTCCTCTAGCTTTGTCTACTATTGTCTTTATAATGGTCATTTACTACTAAAGAATTTGTACCAACAACGATTCAGATTCTACTCTGTTATTGTAATCGATTTGAAGAATTACTACAGATACATGCATGAATGTACATTTGAGCTTGGTATCAAGTTTGGTGTGAATTCGAACATGGTTTAAACCCTCTTCTTGAAACACTGAAGAAGAATGTCTTACGAACCAGTTCAAATCTCAAAGTTAACACCTCTTATGATCCAACTCGAAGCAATGCATTGATATATCACAATCAAAAGCAATGGCGAGAATCGATTAAAGTTATTTCATTGAGACTTTATTAAGCTTAAGTTATATTAAGAAGAGACACTACTTTTTAGAGGAGGATTTCTTCTTGGAGCTAACAACAACAACTTGAGGTTTAGGATGTTTCTCTGCTTCACTTGGATCTAACCACTTAAGATGATGACGATTAAAGCAAGGCCAATTAGGTATTGTGATCAGAGTCGTCAGAACAACACCTCCGGCGTAAATCAACATCATCATCCTAAACGACGCCGTTGTGTAACCAACAACGAACGACACAACGGCGGCGATCAGAAGCAGGATCTGCATTAACTGCTCCGCCAATTTCTGCCCTTGCCAATCCATATCTGAAGAAGAAAAAAAAACACAAAATTACGATTTAGATCCGATATAACAAAATTTGAATCGCACAGATCGATCTCTTTGGAGATTCTATACCTAGAAAATGGAGACGATTTTCAAATCTCTGTAAAAATTCTGGTTTCTTCTTGACGGAAGAAGACGACGACTCCAATATTTCGGTTAGTACTGAACCGGAAAGTTTGACTGGTGCAACCAATTTAATGTACCGTACGTAACGCACCAATCGGATTTTGTATTCAATGGGCCTTATCTGTGAGCCCATTAATTGATGTGACGGCCTAAACTAAATCCGAACGGTTTATTTCAGCGATCCGCGACGGTTTGTATTCAGCCAATAGCAATCAATTATGTAGCAGTGGTGATCCTCGTCAAACCAGTAAAGCTAGATCTGGACCGTTGAATTGGTGCAAGAAAGCACATGTTGTGATATTTTTACCCGTACGATTAGAAAACTTGAGAAACACATTGATAATCGATAAAAACCGTCCGATCATATAAATCCGCTTTACCATCGTTGCCTATAAATTAATATCAATAGCCGTACACGCGTGAAGACTGACAATATTATCTTTTTCGAATTCGGAGCTCAAGTTTGAAATTCGGAGAAGCTAGAGAGTTTTCTGAGGTACGATTCTTCGATCCTCTTTGATTTTCCTGGAAATATTTTTTCGGTGATCGTGAAACTACTGGAATCGCTCGATAGGTGGTACGAAATTAGGCGAGATTAGTTTCTATTCTTGGCCATTATCTTGTTTCTTCGCCGAATGATCTTCCGGATAAAGATTTTAGGTTAGAGATGAATCGTATAGCTAGATTTCATCACCAGATAGTTTCTTTGTCTAGAATCTCTGAAATTCTCGATAGTTTTCACATGTGTAAATAGATTGTTCTTATTCGGCGATTGTTGATTAGGGTTTTGATTTTCTTGATTATGCGATTGCAATTAGGGATTTTCTTTGGTTTTGTGTTGATCTTACGATACATTCCGGCAATTGAATACGTATGGATCTAAATCTTGTTAATTTGTTGAACAGATGGCTCGTACTAAGCAAACAGCTCGTAAGTCTACTGGAGGAAAGGCTCCTAGGAAGCAGCTTGCTACAAAGGTAAGACTCGGGCTCTCACATGTGATCTGAGTAGCTTGATAAACACATTTCTAGATTTGTTCTAATTGGTGGATGTTTTAATTTAAGGCTGCACGTAAGTCTGCACCAACCACTGGAGGAGTCAAGAAGCCCCATCGTTACCGTCCAGGAACTGTTGCACTACGGTATGCAATCTGTTTCTTCCCCAAATTCAATTGTGTTTTTACTTTATTGATATCGTCATTGATTAAACTCTGTTTCTCTGTTTTATTGATCTTGATTGACAGTGAAATTCGTAAGTACCAGAAGAGTACCGAGTTGCTGATCAGGAAGCTCCCTTTCCAGAGGCTAGTTCGTGAGATTGCCCAGGATTTCAAGGTAATGTGTCTGTTCGTCTGATTCAGTCTACAAATGGATTTAACTTTTTACTTGTTTTGTCATAACCTTGTGTTCTTATCTTGTCTCTTTGATTGCAGACTGACTTGCGTTTCCAGAGCCATGCTGTGCTTGCACTCCAGGAGGCTGCTGAAGCATACCTTGTGGGTCTCTTTGAGGACACTAACCTCTGCGCCATCCATGCCAAGCGTGTGACCATAATGCCCAAAGACATTCAGCTCGCTCGCAGGATCAGAGGAGAACGTGCTTAATTGTGATTGGGAAGTAGTTGGATTATGTGAATGTGGGTGGTTTTCTAAATAGATAGTTGGAATTAGATAATGGCTTAAAAAGCTTTTGGGTGTAGGAGACTTGGAAACAATGGTGTTTTTTTTTTCTTTTCTTTCTGTTTCTTGTCTAGTCGGTTTATGATTTGCTTGTGTTCTTCTTAGCTACGTTTTGTGGTGTGTATTGCTTTCTTCTTTGGCAATGTTGAACACCTTTTGTTGTTGAATTCATCTCTGAAACATATGAATATGTTAAAGTTTCTGACTCTTGTTTCATCTGTATCTGTTCGATATTGTATGATTGAGTTTTATTGTTTATCAATAAGCTTTCTGTTTCAAAGTTCTTTTCAATATCAACAACTTTTACGTTCACGAAATTGGTAATCCGTGTGACACTTAAAATCTCTAATCGTGGCCGTTGGGCTGTGTTGAGAAAACACAATGTACAATAGTTTGAACCGTAGGATAAAGAATGTGAGAAAGCACAAAGGAGCGTATCGTGATAACCCTTTCGTGAGTATTATAAATAATAATTCAACTACATTGCGGCCACAACCACTACTTCAATCATCCCCTATTACTGCTTTTGTTACGAAAGACAAAAAAACAAAACAAAACAAAAGTCAGCTCAGGCGAAGAACAGGTATGATTTGTTTGTAATTAGATCAGGGGTTTAGGTCTTTCCATTACTTTTTAATGTTTTTTCTGTTACTGTCTCCGCGATCTGATTTTACGACAATAGAGTTTCGGGTTTTGTCCCATTCCAGTTTGAAAATAAAGGTCCGTCTTTTAAGTTTGCTGGATCGATAAACCTGTGAAGATTGAGTCTAGTCGATTTATTGGATGATCCATTCTTCATCGTTTTTTTCTTGCTTCGAAGTTCTGTATAACCAGATTTGTCTGTGTGCGATTGTCATTACCTAGCCGTGTATCGAGAACTAGGGTTTTCGAGTCAATTTTGCCCCTTTTGGTTATATCTGGTTCGATAACGATTCATCTGGATTAGGGTTTTAAGTGGTGACGTTTAGTATTCCAATTTCTTCAAAATTTAGTTATGGATAATGAAAATCCCCAATTGACTGTTCAATTTCTTGTTAAATGCGCAGATGGCTCGTACCAAGCAAACCGCTCGTAAGTCCACCGGAGGTAAAGCTCCAAGGAAGCAACTTGCTACTAAGGTTTTGTTCCTTCTTGTCTCTTTTTTCAAATAATACTTGTGTTGTGAAGTTGAATGTTAATCTCCTTCTTTATTAACCTCAGGCTGCTCGTAAATCTGCACCAACTACTGGTGGAGTCAAGAAACCACATCGTTACCGTCCTGGAACTGTTGCTCTCCGGTTTGTCCCTTCTTCGATTTGTATGTGATTCTTTGAGATTATGTAACATTGTGTGTTAACATTCCTCTTATCTTTTGGTGTTCAGTGAAATCCGTAAGTACCAGAAGAGTACTGAGTTGCTTATCAGGAAACTGCCATTTCAGAGGCTAGTCCGTGAGATTGCTCAAGATTTCAAGACTGATTTGCGTTTCCAGAGCCATGCTGTCTTAGCTCTCCAGGAAGCTGCAGAAGCATATCTTGTTGGTCTCTTTGAAGACACTAACCTTTGTGCCATTCATGCCAAGCGTGTGACCATAATGCCCAAAGACATTCAGCTCGCTCGTCGTATCAGAGGTGAACGCGCTTAAGCCAACCAAGAATCCGAGATTTGGTTCAAGTAGTTTTTGTTTTTTATGAAAGCAAGATCTTAATTGCTGTGTTTTTTAAATCTCTGGGTATGTAGTAGTAAGAGTAGTAAGAAGTCTGCAATCTAAGAATGTTGTGTTCTTTAAGCTTATTATTATGTGTGTTGCGAACTCTTTTTAACTCTTTTGTTAAATTCTTATGTTTTCTTAACTCGTTTGTTCGTCACCATTGCTTTCTCTTCAAATAATGGCTGATTTTTTTCTATAATTTTGGATTTGTTGAATGCTTTCTTTTAAAAGAATCAGATTTTGGACTTTTGACCAAAGAAAATAATAATATCAGACGATAAAATAGACGGCTCTCGATAAAACTAACCCTAAAAATAAGGAAATAAGTTCCTCTTTGAACCAAATTTTCTTTCTTTGACCAATAGATCTTTTTGTCAACCTCTTAAATATATTCTTAGTCAATCTTCTAATAAACCCATTGGCCATTACCAAAAATTCCTCGGAAACGCTGAATAAAAAACATTCTATCATCTATGGGAGAAGTCGATGAGAAACCGTCCATTGATGTAGCTTCTCCAAGGTATTCATCGAACAAAGTTGCGGATATTGGTACAGAGCTTTACAAAATGAAAGCTTCCCTTGAGAACAGAGAAAACGAAGTCGTTTCTTTAAAACAAGAGTTATTGAAGAAAGACATCTTCATCAAGAATCTTGAAGCTGCAGAGAAGAAACTGCTTGATTCGTTTAAAGATCAATCGAGAGAGTTAGAGGAAACCAAAGCTTTGGTAGAAGAGTCAAAGGTAGAGATTGCTTCATTAAAAGAGAAGATAGATACATCTTACAATAGCCAAGATTCCAGCGAGGAAGACGAAGACGATAGTTCTGTTCAGGATTTTGATATTGAGTCTTTGAAGACTGAGATGGAATCGACCAAGGAGAGTCTTGCACAGGCTCATGAGGCTGCACAAGCCTCTTCTTTAAAGGTTTCTGAATTGTTAGAAGAGATGAAATCGGTTAAGAACGAGCTTAAATCAGCGACTGATGCAGAGATGACTAACGAGAAAGCAATGGATGATTTGGCTTTAGCTTTGAAAGAGGTAGCTACTGATTGTAGCCAAACGAAAGAGAAGCTTGTGATTGTGGAAACAGAGCTCGAGGCTGCTAGGATAGAGTCTCAGCAATGGAAGGACAAGTACGAGGAAGTGAGGAAAGATGCTGAATTACTTAAGAACACGAGTGAGAGACTAAGGATTGAAGCAGAGGAATCGCTTTTGGCTTGGAATGGGAAAGAATCTGTGTTTGTGACTTGTATAAAGAGAGGAGAAGATGAGAAGAATTCACTTCTTGATGAGAACAATAGGTTGCTTGAGGCTCTTGTTGCTGCTGAGAATTTGAGCAAGAAGGCTAAAGAAGAGAATCATAAGGTTAGGGATATACTAAAACAAGCGATTAACGAAGCTAATGTTGCGAAAGAAGCAGCTGGGATTGCGAGAGCTGAGAATTCGAATTTGAAGGATGCCTTGTTGGATAAGGAAGAGGAACTGCAGTTTGCTTTGAAGGAGATTGAGAGAGTGAAGGTTAATGAAGCTGTGGCTAATGACAATATTAAGAAGTTGAAGAAGATGCTGTCTGAAATAGAGGTAGCTATGGAGGAAGAGAAACAGAGAAGCTTAAACAGACAAGAGTCGATGCCAAAGGAAGTTGTAGAAGTTGTTGAGAAGAAGATTGAGGAGAAGGAGAAGAAGGAAGAGAAGAAAGAGAACAAGAAGGAGAAGAAAGAGAGCAAGAAGGAGAAGAAAGAACATAGCGAGAAGAAAGAAGACAAGGAGAAGAAAGAGCAGACACATCAGAACTTCGATAAGAGGATGATTGGGAAAACTTGTAGTTTCAGTATCATGAAGCTAGCTCATCACAATCACAACCACAAGCACAACAAAGAAACATCAGAGGAAGAGACAAAAAACGCAAACGGTGGGAATCATCAAGAGAATAGTGACGAAAGTGGTGAAGGAAACTCTCCAAGTTCAGATTCATATCTATTCAAAGGTTCGATCTTTGATATAGCAGAGACGCCACATGCACAAATGCATCACAAAAGGAGGTCTTCGTGTACGTTTTTGGAAGAAGTAGAGACGATAAATCCAGAGGATTTGGAGAATTTGGATGGGAATCATTTAGAAGAAGGAGAGTTAAATGACAAAGGAGCAGTAGCAAGGAAGAAGAAGGCGTTTATACGTAGATTTGGTGATCTTCTTGTTAGGAGGAAAAGCTTAAGTTTCTCACACAAGAAAGAATCTTCCACTGATTCACAAGATAAGCAGCAACCTCAGACTCCCACGTCTCCATCTCCGCCACTACCGCCGATGTCTCCGGAGCCCTGAAGAGCATTGTGTTAATGATATGCCATTGTTGTGTTTTCTTCTACAGTTTGAGTTTTGCAGGAACTTTTCTTTTGTACATAGCCAGCCAAACGTTTGAATGTGTTGTAATAAGGACTTGATCATTTTAATATGTGCAGGTTTTGTCTTTCTTAACATGTTGAATCGCTTTATGATTTTACCGGAACGAACCGGTTGCTATGGTTTCGGTATGATTTGATTTCTCGTTATAGGCCTTAGTCGGCCCAATAACGAAGATTCTCTATAAATAAATGAACATAAACAAGGCTTATTTTGTTGGAAATATATTTAACTTGTTTCACTATTTGTCTATTTATATGGGCCAGAGAGACCTTTTTCGATTTTCTTATGTAAAACACAAAATGAAATAAAACTGAAAAAGCTCAAACAATGTGGTAAAGGTGTCATAGTTGCAACTTACAATGAAAATATTTTAATACATTAAAAAAGAAATCCACTTTATTTGAATATAGAAAGTGAAATCAAAATGTTTTGTTATATAAAATATATGTAGAAAATCAATTTTTTATTAGCCAATTTCGCATTTGCACTCCTCAAATCCTCTAGTGCGATTCTTTTATTGCCTTTTCTAAAAGCCTTGAAAAGTTAACTTTTTACTAGAAAAATTCCCATGTGTTTGTATGCTATAGCTTTATTTTCTATTTATGCTAATAAAATTGACATCCTTTTCGCATTTAACCAGATTACAAAGCGAAATGTAATCCATATTGTGGGAAAAAGGTATACAAGATTCCAACAAATTAAGAAATTTCATTATTATAATAGTTTTTGGTCTCGATATTTGGGAAATCATAATGAAATTCATAAGTTTTTCAAATGTATAATAGCCTTCCAATAATAGCAACCAAAATGTGGGGACAATTCTGCTATCACCCAACCACTCAACGGTGATGGGCTTTTACATCACGGCCCAATATTAACCTCCCACGTAACCTTTTTCCATTACGCCCTGACGCACAAAACACCACTTCCACTTGGCATCTAGTTTTGTCACTTGCTTCGAAATTGCCACATGTACGGATAGTATATCGCCACGTATACGAATGCTTTGGTTTACCTTATTAATTCTACTATTTCGCTTTCTCAAGGCGTTGACTTCTTAACCCTCTATATCTCTATTCCATAAGTTCGTGTCTTAACAAATTGTTTAGATTAACATATCTCAAGTCTTAACAAAATAACATATGAAGGATATGTATAAGATAACACTAAGCTGGATAATTTTCCTTAAGATCACAAGAGATCATTGAGAGGATTTTGTTAAGCGTATCTTAAAAAAAACAGAGCTGTTTGAATCATCACGAATATAGTATTTGATTATACACACATTATTTATATGCAAATACATTATACTAAAACGATAAAAATGAAAGAAAAAAACAAAAACATTATGGGGGGCGACTATAACGAAGTCTGCTAAACATTTTGCTTACCTATCTATAAAAAAAAAGCAAGAAAAAGATTATACACAATGAAAGAAACAAACAGAAGGATCAAATAATGATCTAAGGCACGCATTGTTTAATAGACCACGTAATTTGTTTAAGCAACATTTTTTATTGGCTTTTAGCTTTTGATCATTTAGCCGTTGACCTGTTAATTTGGTCGACATCTAAAATTTTGTTTTGTAAATAAAGATTAAGCTCAATTATTAATTCATTTATAATATTTAGATGAGTTTGTTTGTTTATTGGGTTGCGGAAAATGATCACGAAATCTAAAATGTGGGCCATTCTTTATGTTTTCTAAGATAAGAAAATTAGGTATCTTTATTTAATTTTAAAACAGGTAAGTTTGGTAGAAAACTTCAATTTAAAAGATTGAATATATTACTAAAAATGGGTAATCGCATTTATTAATCAGGTATTCACTTTTCAATCTCTGAGATGTTGATGAACTATATAACATACAAGGATTAATTATATGTATTGACAATGAATTATTTTTCTCTTGCGAGAAAACGTATAATTCTTGGTCTCTTCCGAAGAAGGTACACATCATAAATATCGATGAAGAGACAAACCAAATTTAACGGTTTGCAAGTTCACCACCTTGTTCCTGTCCTTGTTGTTCATGTTTTTGAGAGATGCCACGTGTCAAATGGGCCTATATTCAACAATAATATTGACGGCCCAACAGTCTCGTGGGCCCATAAAGGTAAGTTGGTGCTGACTGTATCTGTACGTATGTCTGTATATAAATATGCTAATATGTGACTGAACCATGAGAGAAAAAAAGCTTAAATTCTTTAGCATCTTGCTTTAATAACCTCGAGGAAGCAAAACGACATAGTTTTTGATAGAGACATAGAACAACAATATTCTCTTTCTTTTCTCTGTTCTTTGATCCTCCGATCAATGGAGAGATACGACATCTTAAGAGATCTTGGTTCCGGTAACTTTGGAGTTGCTAAGCTTGTCAGAGAAAAAGCCAACGGAGAGTTTTACGCCGTTAAATACATCGAAAGAGGCCTTAAGGTTTTTTTCTTCTTTAATCTCCTCGTAAATATTCTTTTTTCTTTTTTTTTAGTAATCATTTTTTCAAATTATGAAATGGGCTTTATACAGATTGATGAACATGTTCAGAGAGAGATCATAAACCACAGAGACTTGAAGCATCCTAATATCATCAGATTTAAAGAGGTACGTATGTATATGATAATGATCAAAACCATGACTATATCCATATATAATCGTGTCTGATTTTTGGTTTAGTAGAAAACACACATAAACGAACAAAACAAAAAAGAAATCTATGACAAATTTCAGCCAATACGTGATAATAAGCTAGTGGCAATAATTATGGTTAGTGTACAAAATATTCAATTTTAACATATATTTTTCCACTGCAAGATAAAATTGGCGTGAAATTTGATATCCGTACGTTAGTTTGAATTTCGATCCACGGTAATATAAAAGTAAGAAATATCTGGCCATGTAATTTATGTGTATTAATTTCACATGGTTAGACTTCTTCTAAGTTCTAAAAGAATGTATTAAATTTCATATGTCCCATTCTCAAACGGTCCAAATTAGAGTTCATATGACAGCAATTACAAATTCAAGATTATATAAAAATAGAAGCAATCGTTAGGTCGTCTCGATCTTGAATATAATAAAAAAAGAATTAAAATAAATATGTTTATTTGGTTGGATTATTGTTGGGCTATATTGCAGGTTTTTGTAACACCAACACATCTTGCCATAGTAATGGAGTATGCAGCTGGTGGTGAACTTTTTGAAAGAATTTGCAATGCCGGTAGATTCAGCGAAGACGAAGTATAACTTTAATTCATCATTAGCGACGATTAATCTAATAATTACATTGATAATTAACTTTTGCTAATTATTGTTTTAGGGAAGATATTATTTCAAACAACTTATCTCGGGAGTTAGCTATTGTCACGCTATGGTACGTTTAGTCTTCTAATATGAATAATCTCCAAAAGTGATATCATACCATTGAAACTACTGCTTACTGAATTTTATTTTGTTCATTTTGAATGTAGCAAATATGTCACAGAGACCTTAAGCTCGAGAATACACTCTTAGACGGGAGCCCGTCGTCGCATCTTAAAATATGTGATTTTGGATACTCCAAGGTATAACTATATGTACACCATGTAATCTAAGTAACCTTCAGTGATTAGACACAATTCATTGAGTATAATTTTGATTTTGAACTGTAATTGCAGTCATCAGTTTTACACTCTCAACCAAAATCCACCGTGGGAACTCCGGCTTACGTTGCTCCGGAAGTCTTGTCCCGGAAAGAATATAATGGAAAGGTACAAATTAAATTATTAATTAACTACAATAATAGATTGATTAAAGTAAATTAATAACAACAACAACTTGTTTGATAAAGAAGGTCATATAATTTATATTAACATATGATCTTAAATGTATATAGATTGCAGATGTGTGGTCGTGTGGGGTGACCTTATATGTAATGTTAGTTGGTGCTTATCCCTTTGAAGATCCCGAAGATCCACGGAACATTAGAAACACCATTCAGGTACTGTAAGATTAACCCCTTAAATTATATCAAACGTTCTTTCCACTAATTAGCATTTTATATATAATCTTTTTTTGGTCACTAATTAAAATTTATTTAAGAATAATAATTAATGTGAATGATCAATATTACTTGCAGAGGATATTAAGTGTACACTACACCATACCGGATTACGTCAGGATTTCCTCCGAGTGCAAGCATCTCTTGTCTCGTATCTTTGTGGCTGACCCTGATAAGGTAATCACATAATACCCTAACCAGTTTATGTAAATTATACCATACCGGTTCCGATAATTGGTTTAACAAATGTTTCATATGGATTGATTCTACATTGGTTACTACTTTTAAAACTGAAATTTGAACTTTGAAACCATGACATAGAGAATAACTGTACCGGAAATCGAAAAGCACCCGTGGTTCTTGAAGGGCCCTTTGGTTGTGCCGCCGGAGGAAGAGAAATGCGATAATGGAGTTGAAGAAGAAGAAGAAGAAGAAGAGAAGTGTCGACAGAGTGTTGAAGAGATAGTGAAGATAATAGAGGAAGCAAGAAAGGGAGTAAATGGTACGGATAATAATGGTGGATTAGGGTTAATAGATGGGAGCATTGATCTTGATGATATTGATGATGCTGATATTTATGATGATGTTGATGATGATGAGGAGAGAAATGGTGATTTCGTATGTGCTCTATGATTTCATATGCATGCACGCGTGAGTATGTCTATGCATATGTTTTACATGTATGCCGCTTGAGAATATCAGATGATCTTGTGTTGTATGTTTGTATGATGAAGTGGAAATCATTCACCTCTAATCAAGTTAAATAAAGTACGTATAAGCTTTGTGCGTCTTTATTTATGTTATTATGTATATGTCTATAATCTATTACATTACTTTCCTTTATTGCAATACTTCTCTTGTTTAACTAGAATCCAAAGATATATGTATATAATTTATTTTGCACTTTAGAATAATCCATAGAAAAATATATATGTAATTGTGTCTTCTGATTCCTAAACTTTTTTTTTTGTTGATAAAAATGCAAATATTTCATAAACAAAAATGAAAACATAATAGGTTCACAATCGATGATTCTCAACCTAAGCTAATGGTCCCTTAAAAAAAAAAAAAAAAA
>Ga0041059_1000675_pt1 | contig 26470 bp, 22 predicted proteins | sample AraColnosormetaG_FD_56232 | JGI IMG/M metagenome (GOLD analysis project Ga0041059, IMG submission 56232) | Arabidopsis roots microbial communities from North Carolina, USA - Col MF nosort | ecosystem: Host-associated > Plants > Roots > Unclassified | place: USA: North Carolina | collected... | reverse complement strand
GTGATTCTCCAATTTCTATAGAGAGAGAGAGAAGAAGAAGATTGATTAGATAAGTTTCTTAATTCAACGTTGAGAGACAGAGAGAAAAAAAAAAAAAGATTTTGTCATTCTTCAAAATACGTTCTCGCCATTTGCGCCATTGATTAATTCAAGTGCGTTGAAGTTAGAGGTAACCACCAACTTGCATTTTACTCTCCAAAGCTCTGATTTTTCTGTCAAATTCTTTTGAAAACTTTGATGCTTGTTTTCTTCTCATCATTGATTCTTTTTTGATGATAGGTTAGTTCTACACAAAGCTTGATCTTTTAGGGGTTTTCTCTAGTTATTGGAGAGTGGTGAGAATTAGAAACTGCATTATCCGATCTAAAATGGGTGATACAGAGAAGTGTAACAGTGATATGATCCAGAGACTTCATTCATCTTTCGGCACTACTTCTTCTTCCATTCCCAAAAATCCCATTTCTCAGCTCGATTTAAACCCTAATTTCATCCGCTCATCAGCTCCTCAATTCTCCAAGCCTTTCAGTGACAGTGGCAAACGAATCGGTGTTCCTCCGTCGCACCCCAACTTAATCCCACCGACTTCTCCGTTTTCTCAGATCCCGACCACCCGACAACCCGGTTCGCATAATTTTAACCCGGGAGGAGCTAATCATTCACGGTCAATGTCACAGCCCAACTCTTTCTTCTCTTTTGACTCCTTACCTCCGTTAAGCCCTTCTCCGTTTCGAGATCACGATGTTTCAATGGAGGATAGAGATTCCGGCGTGTTTAACAGCAACCATTCGTTGCCTCCATCGCCGTTCACGAGGTGTAATTCGACCTCTTCTAGCTCCTTGAGAGTCGGTGAGAGTTTACCTCCGAGAAAGTCTCATAGACGCTCCAACAGTGATATCCCCAGTGGGTTTAATTCGATGCCTTTGATCCCTCCGAGACCATTGGAGAGGTCTTTTTCTGGTGGGGAGTGTGCTGATTGGTCAAAGTCTAATCCTTTTGTGAAGAAGGAATCGAGCTGCGAAAGGGAAGGTGTCGGAGAGAGAGAAGCTATGGATGATCTCTTCTCAGCATATATGAATCTTGAAAACATTGATGTGTTGAACTCCTCTGAAGCTGATGATAGCAAGAACGGTAATGAGAATAGGGATGATATGGAGAGCAGCAGAGCAAGCGGGACCAAGACTAACGGTAGTGATACGGAAGGAGAGAGCAGCAGTGTCAATGAGAGTGCCAATAATAATATGAATTCTTCTGGTGAAAAGAGAGAGAGCGTGAAGAGAAGAGCGGCTGGAGGAGATATTGCTCCTACCACCAGACATTACAGGAGTGTTTCAGTGGACAGTTGTTTCATGGAGAAGTTGTCTTTTGGTGATGAATCTCTAAAGCCGCCTCCTTCTCCTGGATCTATGTCAAGGAAAGTTTCCCCTACCAATTCGGTTGATGGGAACTCGGGTGCTGCTTTTAGCATCGAGTTCAATAACGGTGAGTTTACTGCAGCGGAAATGAAGAAGATCATGGCAAATGATAAACTAGCAGAGATGGCCATGTCTGACCCTAAACGTGTCAAAAGGTACAAATATTGAATCTTGACTAACATTACCGGTTTATAATCAAATATTCTGATGTTTAAGGAATGATCCTCTTTTCAGAATCTTAGCGAACCGTCAATCCGCAGCACGGTCAAAGGAGAGGAAGATGCGGTACATAGTAGAATTGGAACACAAAGTGCAGACTCTTCAGACCGAGGCTACCACATTGTCTGCTCAGCTCACACTTTTGCAGGTGCGTTGTTTACAATGTTATAAAAGCGCCTAGATTGGTCAATTTTTGTTTTGTTCTAACGATCTTAGTTACTGCATTATCCAGCGCGATATGATGGGGTTGACAAATCAGAACAATGAGCTTAAGTTCCGGCTTCAAGCAATGGAGCAACAAGCGCGTCTTCGCGATGGTATACATTTCTCTTCACATTGTATCAAATTTACGATATTATTAACATGACTTTAACAAAAAATGGAACCAGATCCTATATGCTTTAAAAAAATCTCCATTTTTGCGCTTAACGAATGTGAAATGACGATTTTTTTCCCCCGCTTTGCAGCTCTGAACGAAGCACTGAATGGAGAAGTCCAGCGACTGAAACTGGCAATCGGTGAGAGCAGTCAGAACGAATCAGAGAGATCAAAGATGCAATCACTCAACGCTGAGATGTTCCAGCAACTCAACATCAGCCAGTTAAGACAGCAGCCACAACAGATGCAGCAACAGTCTCATCAGCAGAACCACCAGAATGGAACCATGGCAACAAAATCTGAATCAAATGAATAGAGCAGAGAAGTTGTTGCGGTGGATCAAAGGGTTGGAGTTTTTCAACAAGTTACATATCAAATCAAACATTATATTTCATTTATGTGCAGAGTCAGTTGAATTTACATATATATCATATAAGTCCAAGAAATTTAATTTTACAATATGTTGTTATCTTAGAAAGAAAAAATTCAATTTATAGTAGATATAGGTATGAACTATGAACACAAGTTATATGTAATGGGATTGATTGAGCTTCAGACAAAAAGATTCTCTGTTTGTTTTGTTTTTAGTTTTTAATTTAGTCTTGGATTCTGTCTCTTTTTGTTGGTTTGTTTATTTTAACATTATGGGCCGGTTTTTGGCCCATTAAACAGCATCCCAAAACATTGTTGCCTTCTTCGTCTCTCTCTGTGAATAATATCTAAAACCCTAACAAACACTATCACTCACTTCATTTTCGTGACGACGGAGCTTGACCGCTATGTCAGATGTAATAGCGGAGCACGCGGTGGATACTAGTGTTGAAGGAGATGCAAAGGCTGCGTTACCGGTTCAATCGACGAAACAGTTCTCTGTGTATGAAGCGACTTCGGAAGAGCTTATAGAACGATCAATGGCTCCTATTAAGAAGGAGTTCCTTTGTCCTCCTCCTCCAAGCCGTTCCGTGAAGCAAAATGATGCCGCCGATGTTAGGGCGCCTCAATCGGGTTTGGTTCAGGAGAAGAAATCTAAACGACAACTGAAACGGGAACGCCGCGAGGTATTGATTCGAATCACATCGGTGCTTGTATGTATAGCTTCGAATCTATCTATGTTTTAAGAACTAGTTTTTTTGGCAACTGAAACCATTGGATATGAGAGAGAGTTTAGAACAGGAGGGATTAATTTATGCTCTTTCTTCTTGCAGCAATCTACGATCAATCTCTGTCCGCAGGTTGCGAGAACAGAAGACGTTGATTCATGTCAGTATAAAGACAAGTGCCGGTTTAATCATGATATTGAGGCTTTCAAGGCTCAGGTACTCACTCACTTTTTTGCATTTTACTGTTGCTTATTTGGTTCATGAATTGGGTGTATTGAATATAGTATAATTTTGTGGTATTGATTGGAACTAGTTTGGATGATATTGAGAAAGAAGTTAACTGACAATATTTTTTTTCTGTTGTAAATGCAGAAGGCAGATGATATAGAGGGGCAATGCCCATTTGTGGCCTCTGGAATGAAGTGTGCATATGGTTTATCATGTAGATTCTTAGGCAGTCACAGAGATATTACTGGTAATTCAGATGACAAGGAAAAATCAGAGATGAACTTTTTTAACAAAGAGACACAGAGGCTTCTGTGGAAAAATAAGATGACTTTTACAAACGCAGATGCGAAACTTAAGTCCCTCGGTCTGTTGGTATGTCTTACAGAGTGTTATTTTGTTTTTGTTTTCATGATTTTTGTTTGTTTCCTAGTTCTCTGGCTTGTCATATACTGCTTCATTCCCATATCTCTTACCATGAGACCTGACTGGTTTTTCTTTTTATTTTCATAAAATTTCTAGGGACATGCCAAAAAAAGCAATGCTGCCGAGGAAATTACCGCAGAAAAAACTCAAAATGGTATGAACGGCACTCAAGCAACTGAAGTAGCGGTTGACTCAGCTGTCAGTTCTGAGCATACATCAGAAATGATACAAGATGTTGATATTCCTGGACCATTAGAAACTGAGGAAGTTCGTCCCATGAAAAAGGCAAAATCTGAGGACCAAAAGAATTCTAAAACTGGAGATGTTGGTGGAGTTTATGATGGTTAGACTTACTTTTCTACATTTCCAAATGCCAATTAACTTTTGCTAGATAATCTCAGATAGTTGCATGGTTTGAATACTTATAATTACTGTGTGTAGCTATATCTCTTAGCTATGTATTAAAGAGAAAAAGTTGACGTAAGAAGGGTGTGAGGCAAGAAAATATCCTAATGTTCCAGTTAATTGTATTGATACAGGCGTGAAATTGGAAGAGGAAACGAAAAAGAATGGGTATCCTACTTCAAAAGCTAACGTAGAAGATGAGGATAGCATCAAAATTGTTGAAACTGATAGTAGTCTAAAGTTGCACCCTCGAGAAAAGAAAAAGCTAATTGATTTTAGGGATAAGTTGTACCTTGCACCCTTAACAACCGTGGGCAATCTTCCCTTCCGAAGACTTTGTAAAGTGTTGGGAGCAGATGTGACTTGTGGTGAGATGGCTATGTGCACAAATCTTTTGCAGGTTAGGCCACTAATTACACTCACAGCTATGCTGCAAGAATGATTAAACCTTTTCTTTGTCATAATGTGAAAACCTGCAAAATGATTTGTTATAGGGCCAAGCTTCTGAATGGGCTCTGCTTAGACGACATTCATCGGAAGATCTGTTTGGTGTTCAGATTTGCGGTTCTTATCCTGACACGGTGTCGCGCGTAGTTGAACTTATAGACCGAGAATGCACTGTTGATTTCATAGATATCAACATGGGTTGCCCGATAGATATGGTTGTCAACAAAAGTGCTGGTTCAGCTCTTCTCAACAAACCATTACGGATGAAGAACATCGTGGAAGTCTCTTCTTCCATTGTTGAAACACCTATCACTATCAAGGTAACTGCCTAAGCAAATCTGTAACTAAATCGCCTTCCATATGAAACTGCATCATAATTGGATGCAAATGTGTTGGTATTATAACCAGTCTTTACTTCTCCGGTCCTTTTTGGTGCCAGGTACGAACAGCATTCTTTGAGGGTAAGAACCGGATAGATTCTTTAATTGCAGATATCGGAAACTGGGGAGCCACTGCAGTGACTATTCATGGGCGGTCAAGACAGCAACGTTATAGCAAGTCTGCAGATTGGGACTATATATACCAGTGTACCAAAAACGCTACTACTAACCTACAGGTTATAGGAAATGGAGATGTGTACTCATATTTAGACTGGAACAAACACAAGTCTGACTGTCCTGAGTTGTCTAGCTGCATGATTGCTCGTGGAGCACTGATCAAGGTGTGTGTATGACCAAAAAATATCAGCATTTTCCTAGCAAATCATTTTATAGCCTCAATGGACTTTTGACTTGTGCAGCCTTGGATCTTTACTGAAATTAAAGAGCAACGGCATTGGGACATTACCTCTGGAGAAAGACTTAACATCATGAAGGACTTCGTACGTTTTGGTCTTCAACATTGGGGATCCGACACGAAAGGTAAAAAACACGCAGCATGAAATTGAATTTATGTTTTTTTGGTTTGCTCTTTCTCTCGTGGCTAAAGTTCTGCCTTTTCTTAACCTTTTCAACAGGAGTTGAGACAACTAGGCATTTCTTGCTGGAGTGGCTAAGCTACACATTTAGGTACATACCTGTCGGTTTGCTTGATGTGATCCCGCAGCAAATCAACTGGCGTCCGCCTTCATACTTTGGTCGTGATGATCTCGAGACACTCATGATGTCTGAATCTGCGGGTGACTGGGTGCGTTTGTTATATCCTTCTCCTTCATTCCACCTTACTTTGGACTATATAAGCTTAAGTTTGCTATAATGTTACTATTTGCAGGTGCGGATATCGGAAATGCTGCTTGGAAAGGTTCCGGAGGGCTTCACATTTGCCCCCAAGCACAAATCCAACGCATATGACAGAGCTGAAAACGGCTGATTCAACCACATTTTCTGTAATATCAAATCTCATTTTAAAACATGTCTGAAACGTCATTCTGTAATATTTTTTGACTGATTAAATAAAAGACAATGCGATGATTTCTTTGAAAATATGAAGCAATGCATCAACTAATTAAAAACTATGCTTCTCAAAACTTAAAAAGTAAAGCAAAGAAGAGAGTAGAGGTATTTTCATGAAGCGTCGGCCTCCTCAGACTCTGTTTTGGTCACAGGGTACTTCCCAGTAAAGCAGGCATAGCAATACCTGTGTGACTCGACTGGTCCATAGACTCCTTTCAAGCTATCTAATGGTAGAAACGCCAAAGAATCACAATTAATATGCTTCTGGATCGCCTCAACGCTCATCTTACTAGAGATCAACTCTTGGCTCCTCGGGGTGTCCACTCCATAGTAACACGATGCAATCATCGGCGGCAATGCGATTCTCATATGAACCTCCTTTGCTCCGGCATCTCTAAGCATCCGAACTATCTTCAAACTCGTGGTACCGCGGACAATAGAGTCGTCCACTACTACCACCCGCTTCCCTTCAAGGACTGCTCGAACAGGAGATAGCTTCACCTTCACTGCAAAATCACGGATTTCCTGAGTCGGCTCTATAAACGTACGTTTAGCATAGTGTGATCTCAGAAGACCAATCTGGAACGGCACTCCAGCTTTGGCTGCATATCCAAGAGCAGCCACTGTCCCCGAGTCTGGCACTGCAATGACAACATCACAATCGACAGGTGCCACGGTGGCTAGGATCTCGCCGTACATGCGGCGTGTTTCATACACAGAACGGCCAAAGACAATTGAGTTGGGCTGTGAGAAGTAACCATGCTCAAAAACGCACTGTTTCTGTTCAGGGTGAGAGATCATGAACATTGAACTGTCTCCATGGTTTCTATCCACGACCACAATCTCACCGGGACACACTTCACGTTCATAAGTCGCATCAATCAGGTCCAGAGCACAAGTCTCGGAGGCAAAAACAACTGCTCCGTTGCTTCTTCTGCCCATCACAAGTGGTCTAAACCCAAAAGGGTCACGAACAGCAATAAGCTTGTCTTCAAAGACGAAAACCATCGAGTAAGCACCTCTAAGCTTCTCACAAGCATCAATGACCCTCAAAAGAAACGTCTTAGCCTTAGATTTGGCGATCAGGTGAAGAACGAGCTCGGTATCAGAACTTGTGATGAAGATTGAACCCATCTCCTCGAGCTTTGTCTTCAGTTGCTTGTAATTCACGAAATTACCATTGTGAGCTACTGCGAGTGATCCTAGCTTGCAGCTAGCGATGAAAGGCTGAACATTCTTGAGCATAGAGGCTCCGGAAGTTGAGTACCGGACATGCCCTATCGCTATGTCGCCAGGAAGATTGTTTAGTTTTGACTCGGTGAACACATCTGAGACTAATCCGACCCCTGTGATTGATTCGAGACCGTTTTGATTAGCGGCTACAATTCCTGCTCCTTCTTGGCCACGGTGTTGCAGTGCGTGTAGAGCCAAGTAAGAGAGACGGGAAGCTTCAGGGTCTCCATGGATTCCGACAACTCCGCATTCTTCGTGAAGCTTGTCATCTTCGTCAACGTTAGTGACATATGTTCCCGCCGAGAAAACAGGGGAAAGTGAGCGTCTACATGACAATGAGATTAGGGTTTTGGAAGCGTACGGTTTAAGGGAGGGCTTGAAAAAGGAAGGGGAAATAGTATTTTGAGAAACATTCCTAGGGTTTGCGGATAAACTGTTAGGGAGAATAGACGAGATTTCTTCTACAGAGAAGGCCATTAACGAACTCCAAGCAATAGCTTAATTAGTTTAATTAAAGTCGACAGGTTTTGGGAGGCTTAGGGTGAATATAAAGGAAACATTAGATAAAGTCTTCTTTTTTTTTTGTGGGAACGATAATATTAAGCTAAATTTGGATAAAGTTTTGTCAACAACTCTTAATTATTTATATATTTTTGTCAACAATTAATTACCTATAAAAATTATTTACTAATATGGAATGATGAAACGATATTAATTGCAATTGCATTGATGAAGACTTTAGGGTTTTCACCTAAACAAAAGTTTTGTGCTAGACGGCAAACGCAAAGGTGGCTGCCAGAGGGAGATCGATCGTCATCTTTCACGCCCTCCACCATGGAAACACAGAGAAAGAAGTTTACAAAGGTAAGTGTAAACTCAGAGTTGCTTCCAGTTGATCTGATTATGGAGATTCTTAAAAAATTGTCTCTCAAACCTCTAATCAGATTCCTTTGTGTATCTAAGCTATGGGCTTCTATAATCCGTGATCCGTATTTCATGAAATTGTTCCTCAATGAGTCCTTGAAAAGACCCAAAAGTCTTGTATTTGTATTCAGAGCACAATCTTTGGGTTCAATCTTCTCATCCGTTCACCTTAAAAGTACACGCGAGATATCATCATCATCATCATCATCTTCTGCTTCTTCAATCACTTACCATGTGACTTGCTACACTCAACAACGCATGACCATTTCTCCTTCCGTCCACGGTTTGATATGCTATGGACCACCTTCTAGCCTCGTCATATATAACCCCTGCACTAGACGATCAATTACCTTGCCCAAGATCAAAGCAGGGAGGAGAGCCATAAACCAATACATAGGCTATGATCCCCTTGACGGTAATTATAAAGTGGTGTGCATTACGAGAGGCATGCCTATGCTTAGGAATAGACGCGGTTTAGCTGAGGAGATACAGGTTTTGACATTGGGAACTCGGGATTCATCATGGAGGATGATTCATGATATTATTCCTCCTCACTCTCCTGTAAGTGAAGAACTTTGCATCAACGGTGTTTTGTATTATCGAGCTTTTATTGGCACAAAACTAAATGAGTCTGCAATCATGAGTTTTGATGTTAGGTCTGAAAAATTTGATCTTATCAAAGTACCTTGCAACTTTCGTAGTTTTTCAAAGTTGGCAAAATATGAGGGAAAACTGGCTGTCATCTTCTATGAAAAGAAAACGAGTGGTATTATTGGTTTGTGGATTCTGGAAGATGCTTCTAATGGGGAATGGTCGAAGAAGACTTTTGCATTGCCTAATCTAGCTGCCTCATCAACAAACTCGCGTATTCTTAAGCTTCAAAAGTTCCGTACAACTGACGCTGACACATGTGAGATTATTTTCACACCATCTTATGCGCATTCATCACTATCTAGTGCTATTTATTGTGATCTGAAGGAAAATAAAGTGAGAAAATTTGTAAAAGAAGGATGGACAGAGAACTATCTACCATGTAATGCAGACTCAGTTTCCTCTACTCAGGTTGAGAATCTCATGTTTCTATGAGGTCAGTTTCCGGCTCTTCAAATCATTCAGTTCTCCATCTCATTCTCCTTGGAACAGGTCTTTTGTTCTTCAGTTTAGTTGAACTCTATCTGGTTTACTTGAAAAGTTTTGCATGATCTAGATTGTTTATGTCATCAATCATCGTCTATACTTTATATTTCGTTTTCGGATCAAACACTTTCCTCATAAACTATTTAGAGAACAATCCAGAGGAATTACTTAGACTATATATGTAGTTGAAGTATGAATGTATATGTATACCATTTGATGAGACTAAAAAAGAGTACAAGGTTTTGTTGTTCGAATCAAATAAAAGTTGCATTTGCAAAAAAAGAATTATGTTAGTAAGGTATCTTTTCTTCTAGTATTTCTTTTAGATTTAGAGAAATTGTATCCGTATAGCACTTAATGACAAATGACTAATGCACCTTCCAAGAATTTTCCTGGATATAGTTAAATCGTACGGAAAGGGACAATATGTTAAAGATTCTTCTTTTTGTAATGTACTCATCCAATTGAGATCCAAACCTCTTTGGCTTTTTCTTCTCCTCGTCCCTTCATTCATAGTTTGGATGTGCTTCTCACTACGTCAAATGGCCTCTCTCTTTTTTAATCGGATTATAGATATTGTCTACGCTAGAAACTGACTTTATATATAACGATTGATTTGTGATAAACCTTAAGATGTACGTAGATTGACTGAGAATTAATAGTCCTTTAACTAATTGGTTTGTTGTGTGTGTATACATATTAACATTCAACAAGTTCGATTATTTGTGTATTTGACTTAAGCAATACATATGTGTATGTATCAATGAGTGATGAGGCAAGGTAGATATTATTGGTACTTGTGGATGCAGTTTATTTGAAACATAAAAATAAATTGGTATGAACCAAAAAGATATTCTTGAGAAGAGAGAGAGTAAATTAAAAGTATGTAGGCCAAAAACAAAAAAAGGTATGTGCATTAAGAAAGAGTAGTTGCTGTCATATAGGATTTGTGGCTCGTAGGAAAAGAAAAAGAGAGAAGAGTAACTACATTTAATTTATAATATATATATATATATATATATAAACTTAATTCATTATGTTAATTCCAATCCATATAAATAGTATGTATAGGACCAACTTATAATTACTAGAGACAAATATGCTTTGCTTCACCTAAAGAAGTAATCCACATAATTCTGTCTGCGTACTATAATACTCAAAGGCGGATTAAAAAACATATAATTATATATAAACCAATATTAACTTTTTGGTGTTTTTACATAATTGAGGTTTGTGCCTCTACTACTCTACTAACTAATGTAATTTTATTGTTTTTGTTTCTTATATCCGAGGCATCAATTTTCAATATTGAGTCATCTAAGCTGATCGGTTTGTCTGTCTGTTTATCGTGGATAATATGTAGTCATTTATAACCCGTTCTGATGGTATGAATTTCGGATGAAAATTTTCATTTATACATCACTAGCTCACTCGCATACATGTCAAACGTACTTATATATACATCCGTGAGGAAAAACCCAACAAAGATTCATACAAAGTTCAAACATTTCTTAGTTTCAAAGAACTTCAACGATCATAGATTCGAACTATAAAAAAATTTGGCCAATATTAAACTTGCACTAATCATCTACTATAGTGCAAGCCACCACTTATCAGCGCTCATAGAAAAAAAAAAAACCATTCCATCGAATACAAACCCATTAAGGCGTTAACTGACGAACTAAAACCCGAGATTTACATGATCCATGTAGAGAATGATCTTTTGGGTGGATCTTACAGGTTTTAGTCCGTAAAAAAAGAACCATTTGGATAATAAATCACTATCCAAAGGTAAAAAAAGAAGAAGCAAAAGAATCTTAGTCCTCATCATACTTAAACACTCTCTCTATTATTTTCTCATCTGATCATGGATGTTAGAGAGAGAAAAACAACTTCTTCACAAGGGATGGTGAGTCCTCCCATGTCATGACGAAAGCCGAACTCTTCCTCTGCTTGTTGAAGAAGGATCAGGAATTCAGGATGAGTCAAGAAGGAGATTGGTACGATGTACCTTGTACGCTTTTCGCCTACGTAAACCGGAAAATGTCCCTTTGGTACGTCAAGAGGGAGACCTTCCTCGTCGTAGCATTGTTTCTTGCCTAAGCTCGAGCATCTCTTGAGGATTTGCTTTAGCATTGCTGTTTGTGTTAGCTTAGAAGATCTCTTTACCGCCATTTGTTTAGTTCTAGTGTTTTGTTTTTCTTTGGTGAGAGTGAGAGAGCTAGTGAGGAGAAAAATTCAAGGAGAAATGAGAAGTTTTTGATGAGAGAGAGGTGGCGAAAGGGGTTATTTATGGAGGAAGATGAGGATAGGATGCTAAAGCAACAGTATTATTTTAAATCTCTTGATTATCCGAAATTTATTTAATATTTTATATAATGATCAAATGATTTATCAATAATTATCTAAAATTTTGGTTAGTGCCGTCTTGTAAGACTCTTCTAAAATAATGATACATTTCAAATGATAATTCAGCAAACCCACTAATTGTTTGAGGGAATTAATTATTATGATCATAACACGTCCTAAAAATTTGGTTTTGTTTATACTTTTATTTCAGATAATTAGTAAAATGGAATTCAATTAGAGCTATTTATTTGTAGAAGTAGAATGAAGGTCATTTAGATGTTTTACGTATTATATAGTGAATATTCTCCAATATTTCACATGCACATTATGAAGGAGCTAGTAGTTATATTGCGATGATAAACAATATACACTACTTATAATTTTGGATATATGTAGTTTTATTTTTTAAGGAGCAGGAAAAAAGCAGGAGAAGGGATATAGAGAGGCATGTGACAGTGTGGGATCCAAACCCATTGGGATTTAATTTCATTGTTGGTCCTCCCCAAGACACCATGGTCCCTCTTCCTCTCTTTCAATAGTTATTATCATAAATTGGGGGAAAAAATCAATGCGGTAACTAAATTTCATAGTTACGTACGAAGAGGTAGCTAAATATGTACTACAAGTACAAATTAAATGTACCCCTTACTCTATGTGGTTAAGTAAGTATTATAATTGAAAGCATGCATTAAATTAATTACCTCTAGCTTACGATAACTTTTTTTATTCATTCTTCAAACAAGATCGTTTATATAATTTAGTTTAAGTATTTAGATTTTGACTAGTCACAAGACTAGCAGCCACCATGTATACTCGAAAGTGGAAAAAACGATATCACCGGACTAGAATCAAGATCTATTAGTATTAGTCTATTAGACTAATCACGCGATTTTTTTTTTATGTAGCTAGATCTCTTGAGCCTAAAATAGACTAATCACGCGATTTTCAACTACCATAGAAAGGTTTTAATAGATATGTTTAGGTAGGCGGATTTTTTAGGACCTAAAGGCTAGACAAATTGTCATAATTCACAACTGTCATGTGATGCATACAAAAAAATCAATCTAATTGTCTTGACCAACAAACAAAACTGTTTAATTACAAACAACTGGTTACAAAATATCTATTTGAGAAGGCAGATTGTAACAAATGCATACAAAAAAATCCAAAAAACTGAGTAAGATTCGCCTTAACTCTTGTCTGCAAGTGACCGTATATGTTTACAATACTTTTGACCATGTTCTATATAGTTATAATATGCTTATTGACAATGGGCATTTATTAGATCTTTGTTTCTGGTCGTAGAAGGTTAGGGACAAAGAACATGTTAAGTCTCACGATCTCGAGCTTCCCATCTTTGTTGATTTGTGATGTTCCTCTTCCTAAGCTTCATAAAACGGATACTGACAATAAACAATACGTAGATTACATGTTTAAACCCTAAAACAATATAATTAACGCCGGTTACTTCTTGCACACGTAACTCTAAGCTCTGCAATTCTACAAAGTTAAATCTTTGAACTCAAGTTGAATCTTGTGATTTACTTGCGAAATCTATCACATCAAGCAACAAGTGAATAAGAATCATGGTTTTTTCTCTAATCGACCACAAAAACCGACAGAGGGAGAGAGAGAGAAAGAGAGAGTTTGCTGTCGTTGTCACGGAGAGAGGCTAGCATGTTCTGCGAACGAGAATTGTTGGGAAGTTTTCAGTGAAAACGAGAAGAGGATTAGAGAGAAATTACGAATCTTTTGAAGGGACAATTTCAGCTTACGGACTGATAATGACATGTCTCTCGTCTCGACCAAGCACATGAAAGCCCCATGTTACTCTTGCCTCCTTCTTCCCTCAAAACTGTCCTCTTTTGTACAACTTTCCGTTTTTACAGTAGGAAATGCGACTTCTTTAATGCAGATTTTACTAGTCTTGAAACTTGTCTGCTTACTTTAGGAAATTCTTGAATCCCTAATTTTCTACTTTCACGGCGAGAATACCGAATCGATAAACCCTTGTCCTCTCCTCTTTGTACAACTCTGTCTCTTCTTCTTCTTTTTTCTTATAATAATCATTGTAGCTTTGTTCTAACTTCTAACACACTCTTTATTGCTGATTCCTCATATCCACACAAAAATATTTGGAGCTTGAAATTTATTCTGTAAACTATTTGAAGTCAAGCTTCAGAAAAATAGACAAACTCTGTTCAAAAAATAGTTGTAGTGCATATTTTCTTGAAGATTGTGTCAAATCAAATCTATAAAAAAAACATGAGAAAGTTCCATATATGTTTCGTTTAGGAAGTGATTGAATCTAATTTCTCTATATATTCACGTGAAAAAAGAATCCATGAGCTCTGTTTCTAAGTCAAGAAAAAAATAGGTGGCAAGATCTGAAGTGGAAATGTAAGGTCTTTTCATCACATGGGATGCAGGAAAATTGGACCCAAGAAATTATTAGATCAGATTGGCTAATTTTTTCTTGTACGATGATCAACAGTTGAATTTCAAGAGGGCAACGTCAAGGCAAAAAAAAAAGAAAGAGAGAAAACAGAGTGGCACCTAGAGAAAACGATCGAGACGGCAGCAAAAAAGATTGGACTAATAAGCTTTCCGATTAATTCAACTGCTAAATGGGGATTGAGGTACGGTTTTCAAGTCTTATTCATATACTTAATTTGGCATGTGATGAAATTTTTAATGAGGCTTAATTGGTTCTTATAGGGGCCCCCTCCTTCACTTGTAAACTTTGAATCTTTTTCATATTTCGGGGAGGACAATACGTTATATTGGAAGTTAATTGTTTGACATGGAAAAATGTATAAAATGCAATGAATGTATAAGAAAAAATATATGTTAGATTTATTTTGTTTTTTAAATAAACTGAACCTTGTCATCCAAAAAACAAAAACATATTTTAACTCTATAGTCAGAGAATAATAACATTATACACATAATTCAATAAGAAAATAGATGTACATTTAAAAAATGCTAGCTGAACCGGACTAACCGGCAGGTTTCAACGTCCATAGTACAAGTGTACAACAACTAACGATACAGAGAAAACAAACAAACGTTACAATGACGTAAAGCAAATAAATAGACGTTTAAGAAAAAAAAATAGATGTAAGCAAGAGAAAAAACGGTGCCAACTTCCCCACGCGCATCTGTTCCTAAGCAACCATAGTCAAAGAGCGCGTGAATGTTAGGCGTTTAATTTATGGGCTTTGGGCTTCGAAACCTATTTTAAATTATGTTTGGGCCACTATTAATTATTGTTTGAAAATACATTTTTTAAACAACTTATATGAAGAGCCAAAAAAAATACCAAGTTTTCTCATTATTACAGTTGTCGCAAGGAATGATAATAGTCACATAAATGTTCTTTGAGAAATATGGAAATAACTACCAACCAGAATAATGAGTGTTCAAATTCTGCCGTTTCACTGTAATGACGAAATGTATGGTGTCCAGAGTTAAATGACACAAATGTATAATTCCTTTTTTTGGTACAAGACACAAATGTATTAACATGCAAATACGCATTGATCAATTACGATCTATGTATTGTATATTCCTCTCATTGAAACAATTTACAATTATCTCCAGGGGAAATTAGCTAACAATCTAAAAAAAATATGGAAATGTTGTAGTATAGTACTTCATTGTATCTGAGATGTGACTGTGAAGAACAAAGATTCATGACATGGTATTGTTAAGCCGCCCATTGGATGATCATAACCAAACTCTTCCTCAGATTTACTCAACAGTTGTTGAAACAAAGGCTGGTTTAAGTATGAAACCGGCACCACATATCTCTTCTTCTTCTGATCATTCTCTCCTACATAGACCGCCATGAATCCTCTTGGTGTCGACGATGATTCCCTTCGAATAATTTGCTTAGCACCCAAGAAACTCCTCAAAAAAGCCATATTTTCCCTTATGTTTTCCTGAAGCTTAAATGTTTCTTAGTCTTGGAGAAAGCTTTGAGATTTTAAAATTGGATCTTCTTTAGTTTGTGAATCTAAAGGGGTTTAGTTACTTGTTATATAAACGAACGTATGAAAGAAATGATTAAGTATTTTTGAGGTTTTTCTTTTTAATTACAGAGCACATGGCTTTGGGTTGTAGATACTAAACCAAGAACAAATCAATAAATGGTGTCTGAGAAGTTAGTGTCTAATGATGTCCTACATGATAACTTCATTGGGGCTTATTTGTCTCAAAGACATCACATGCCAAATCTCTCTATAGATTATGTAGGGACATGAAGTTGTGTACCTAATGAACCACAAGTCTCTATCACTGATTAAGTCATACCTTCTTCTCAATGATATTCAAAAGACAGGACCACATGATTTGATTATATACTGACAAAGTCACAAAAGCCTTCAAAAAAATTCTGTGGCAAGAAAGGAAAATTTGACTAGTTATAGTGTCTATCTAACAAACAAGTGGTCATATTGATTTCTGTCTTCACATCAGAAATCATGAAGATTGATCACTATAGGGCCCTTACTTATCATGCCGTGGTCCGGCAAAGCCATGTGCTTGCTTGTTGGTGTAAAAATTTATGAGCTGAAACTTTTGAAACCAATAAAGGGTTATCTACAAGTAATGTTCTTATCTATATATACTCATCACTGACTCCTTTCTGCTCTGCAAGTTTCTCACATTTTCCAATAAAGCATCTAACTTACAATTAAAGACAATCCATGGCGATCAGAATCCCTCGTGTGCTGCAATCATCGAAGCAGATTCTCCGACAAGCCAAACTGTTGTCATCATCTTCTTCTTCTAGCTCTCTTGATGTTCCCAAAGGCTACTTAGCGGTTTACGTAGGAGAACAAAATATGAAGAGATTTGTAGTTCCGGTTTCGTACTTGGACCAGCCTTCATTTCAAGATCTATTAAGAAAGGCAGAGGAAGAGTTTGGATTTGATCATCCAATGGGTGGCCTCACAATCCCTTGCAGTGAAGAAATTTTTATTGATCTTGCTTCTCGCTTCAACTGATCATGACTCACTCGATAACCTTACTTTTGTCATTGATTTTTGTACATTTTGTTTTCCCAATTAGTTTTCTTCAAGAGATGAGATGACTTAGAAACAGCATCTCTCCTTGAAAGTGAAACAGAGACTTGTAACACTCTTTTTCCTCACTTACAGTGAGTTGGACTCAAATCTAATCAAAACCATCATTTAGTCATCATCTTGAAAATCTTAATTTCAGTGTCCAAACAAACTCACCGAGGATACAACTCAGTGTTGGAATTATAGTTTGAAGTTTTTGCATTATGTCCTAAAGAAGAAGAACTATCTGATACCGCATTGCTGTGTGAGAAAAATGCAGGTTTTGATGGTTCTGAAAGAGCAATAGTATGTCCATCTAACATCAGAACAACAGAAGCCATGCTTGGTCTCTCTGCAACTTTCTCTTGGACACAAAGAAGACCAATGTTTATGCATCTCATGATCATATTCGATGAATAACTCGACATTGTCATCAAAATCTTGTCCACAAGATTCAAAGCAACGCCTTCCTTCCAATTTCTCCAAGCCTTTACCAAAACATCAGAACTCAGTGAAGTGAATTAACAGTTATTGATCAAATCTCAATGCTTTTGCATGTAATATACTTACGAAGCTGATGAGATCTCCCATGCTGTCCTCACTGCTGAAACCACTGTTTTTCTTACCACTGATGATCTCAAGAACTAAAACTCCGAAACTGTAAACATCTGTCTTGAACGAGAACTGTCCGTGCATTACATACTCTGGAGCCATGTATCCACTGTGTAAACCAAATGACTGATCACAATCGAGGTTGATGAGTAAAAGATGAATGTTAGTTTTTGCTACTTACAAAGTCCCAACGATCCTATTCGTGTAGCGTTGAGTCGTGTGGTCGATATCGAAAAGCCTAGCCATTCCGAAATCTGCGATTTTTGGGGTCATTTCCTCGTCTAATAATATGTTACTAGCTTTAAGATCACGGTGTATAATCCGCAGACGAGAATCTTGATGAAGATAAAGAAGTCCTCGAGCTACACCTCCAATGATTTTGTATCGTATTTCCCACTCCAATTCATTACCTTGGATCGGATCTATACAAACACTTGAGAACATCATACACACAAAAAACAGTTGAATGGTTTCCAAGAAGACGTTGTAATGTGAAGAAAGTTGTACCGAAGATGAACTTGTCGAGACTAGTGTGTGGGAGGAACTCATAGACAAGAAGCCTTTCAGTTCCTTCTATTGAGTAACCTAAGAGCTTCACGAGATTGCGATGCTGAAGCTTAGCCACCAACAAGAACTCGTTCTTGAATTCGGTTTCACCTTGTTGTGCATTTTTCGACAACCTTTTCACCGCTATTTTTTGTCCATCAGAAAGCACACCCTAATGATAATATACAAGAATGTTATGATAAATCGTTATAACAACTGATTCTTCTTAAGTTTGAAAGAGTACCTTATAAACTGCTCCGAATCCACCTTCTCCAAGTTTATTTTCTAGTGAAAAATGACTTGTTGCATCTTGTAATACACTGAAATCAAATTTCATGGAATCCGTGCTAATATTTTCATCTGTAAGTAAAGAAATGAGATAAACCATGCATTGATAAAATGGAGTTAGAAATCACGGCAAATATCAAAGGATCATTGAAACAGAGGAAACAGAAGGAAAAAAAACATGTAAAACAGAACACACGAAAAATCTCCTTTCATATCCGATTTTGATAGCTTACTTTCATGTTTGTTTTCTGAATTTCTGATGTTCTCCTTCCTTCTCAGCTTTAGGAAAACGACTAAGAGTACTATAAATAAGACAACAATAGCAACTGAAGCAGAAGCAAAGATCAAAGCTTTAGGTACACCTCTGTTTTTATCCCCTGAACAAAAACCAAAACACACTTAAAATGTTTAATACTGTAAGTCTGTAACATTGGGAAATAAAAAAATCTCTACAGTCTGATTTGAATCCTAGAGTTCAAAACTTTCAAATCCATAAGAAGTAGCAACCCTACCTTGTGTGACACTTCTTGTCTCATTCTTTGGCGGCCGTGATGGCGTTGCAGGCACTGAGCTTGGATCATCAGTGTCCACTGGATCATAGAATCTCCAGGGAGCATAAGCCAACATACAGCTAGGAGACATCACATAACTACCCATTTTCATATCACAACAGCTTGGGATCTTTGCAATACCCTGAGACAAACAATACGAACAATCCTCTTCCGAAATATCCGGTGTGCACTGAACCAGACCGAACAATGTCTGAAATGAAGGCCCGCTCGTTTCGCCTACAACAAAATTCTTCTTGCTCCGACCAATAACAGAGGCTCTGTTTTTAAGCCCTTCGAGTAAACCCCTTAAAGATTTCTCCCAACTATCACGATCTCCGGTGAAGTTTCTTGTTCCCGTTATACTTGTGTGAGGGGAAATCTCCAATCTATTGAAGATTGTCCGGTTTGAGTATCTAAACGTACATTTGTCATACCAAATAATCGCCTCTTTCTGAACCGGACACAGCGTGACAAGTCTTTTTCCAGCCATTGCGATGCAGTTGATGCAAACTTCAAGTTTGACATCGCCTCTACACTGTGAGATTGAATTGACTTTTTCATCGGAGTCTCCCACTGAGATGTTGTAAAATCCGTTAACGTTACGTCGGAGAGATGATAAAGAGGAGATGAGGCGGTCGAGGTTGACGGCGTAAGGGGTGTTAACGGTGAAGTTGCCTGTGACGTTTGAGCATATTTGGTTTAACGGAACCGGTTGCGACTTAACGGTGAAGCATTGGATTTGGAATAAGAGTGAGATCAGAGGAAGAAGAAGAGACAACATCTGAGTTATTTCTGTTGATCATTGTCTAAATTGTTAGAACGGGATTTAACACGCCATTAGGCGTTGACCTTTGACTCTGTTCATCTTTGAAACGTTTGTTTATTGTAAGCTAGGCTGTTTTGAAAATTCGACAATAATTCATAGAATTATGAGTTTGTTTATCGATTTTAGACGCTCGTGTCAATGTCATGGAGCGGATGGCGAGTATAGTTTTATGTTGTAATGCACAACTTGTTCTGTTTCTTGTCAGCAAATAAAAACTACTTGTTAATCAGCATGTTGTCAGAGTTCCCCTAAATTATAGTATATAATGTTGAAGGAGAAAAGATGGGGCAAATATCAGACGATAAATGTTATCTTCTATGTAAGTAATTACACAGCTGGGTTCTAAATATCTTCTACATCTAATTAATGACCTCAAAAATTGTTACATATATGTGATCCTTGTGAATTGGATCTAATGAAGCTGAGAAGTGACGGTGATAAATGTATCTACAGGGCAAGGGATGGTCAAGCCGCCCATTGGATGATCAAACCCAAACTCTTGTTCAGATTTACTCAACAAAGCTTGAAATGAAGGCTGGTTCAAATATGAGACTGGCACTATGTATCTTTTCATCTGGCTTTCTCCAACGTACACTGCAAGAAACCCTTTTGGTGTCGAAGCTGCCATTGATCGACCTTGAAAGATCTTCTTTGCGCCCATAAGACCTCGGAACACTCCCATTTTTTTGTTCTGCTCTGATGGATCCTGGAAAAAGATTCAGCTTAGAAGTCTCCTTTAGCTTATCAGATTAGATGAAGAAGTTGTTATGCTCACGATATGAAAACAATGCAATATATATATACAACCAATTTCGTTCATGTGATAGAAACCGTGGGCTTCTTATACAAGAGTGGGACATGCATAAGAAGAATTCACATGGCTCTGTCTTGCATGTTATAAACTGATAATTGAATATGGATTATATCTGAAAAGAATTCATGACACTAGAAGACTAACAACAACTTCGAGCGCACTTCACATGAAATTGTCGATGGCACATATACATCTCTTTGGAATGGTATGTAGATGATGTACGTGGGACCTTTATGTTATATACCTACACAGCACCTGAAAAGTCTAAGTCACTGAGTCAAGTAGCCAAGTGGCTACACATAATTGATAATCCATTATCCATCTGACTAACCCTCCATATTATCCGTGAGGGCACTGTCCTGCAAGTGTTGAGAAGAGAGAAATAGAAAAGACAGAGGGCCCGCCGTTTTTTCACGCTTAAAACAACACGTCGTTCTTCTCTCTGCACCTTAACTGTGTGGCGCTTTATGGGATTAGCGATCCCGTTACTAGTTGCAACCAACTAAATAACACGATGTTTCTCTCTTTCGCAGAAAAACTGCATGGCGTTCAAGGATCCCCTCTGTAGTTCGAAGAAGAAATAAGCGAATGGGGAAAATTGCGAGATCGACAGCTTATCGCCGATAGCGCGTTTCTACTTGTGTGATTGGGCCTTAATTCAAAATTTATCAGAACGAAGCCCAATTCTCAGTGATACAATATAAACTTATAACATTTTTTGTATGGATCCCGGCCCGCGTAAACCATTTCCAGTCCCGTATAAGAAAAGTTGGATCGAAAGTATGTATTTCGGTAGGTATTTAACAAAACAAAAGGGGTTTTAGCAAAAATATAAAACGAAAAGGTATTACAATCTAGTGAAAGCTACTTGGAGTGGAACAAAGTTGTAGAATCTGGTCTCTCATATCTCATTTCCTCTTGTTTTGTAAAGATGGCATAGTCGCCTTTTGTAGCTTGTACCAGAAAAGGGAAATGTTAGGGATTCTGTCCTTTTACATTTTGTTTTCTTGTTAAAATTATTATGAATCTATCCTACGTTGAAGAATGTGTATGGTAACAACCCCTCCACTTCTAATTATTAGGTTTATATCTTCTTCATTTTTTTGTCGGCATTAGGTTTATATCTACATCTACAAAAGAACATAGAAAGTAATTCGAAATTTAACCTATCTATTATTCAAAATATATATATATATATATATATATATGTTTTTGGTTTTTCTTCTTTTTCTTTTGTGAAATCCAAAATAATGTCAAATCTTAATTTTGGAATTATTCTCTCCGTTTTATTAATAATTAAAAAATCACGTCAATTAAAAAAAAAATCTAATAATTTAATTGCCGTGATTTAGAAAATCTGCTTAATCCATAGATAGCCGCACTAGAGCCGGCCGGCTTTGACTTTGGTTGAAGTGTTTGACGCCAGCTCAGAGGCGCCGACCAATGAAGGACGAACACAGAAGGATTAATTAGCAACAAGTGTCCCCACGATTTTTCATCAACGATTGACACGTCATCACAAATCAAGAGGGTAAATTGCTCTTGTCAGAAATCTTTAGCTCCGTCAGTTATGTGGAAAATATAATTAATTCACACGACTCGGTTACTGATTTTATATTTTTATCCGTGGACTGGCATGTATGCACACAAGTGTTATTGCCCGTGTCATACGGACCACATCCACATAGTAGCTTAAGTGGTCAAGATTGTTCGATGTTCCATTTATGTTTTCTGGAGTTTGCTTAGTTCGTCGGTCTCTATTTATAATACGTCATGATCGTGTATTTAATTACATGTCAACTAATATTATTAATTACAAGTAGTCGGAATATAAGTTCAAAAAAATGATACAGCCAAACATTAGTCGGAAAAAGATATTAAAAAGGAACCGACCATTGGCTAAAAAGACACAGTCATTATGACTAAACATCGTGTTCTTTATGATTTTCTTGTCGGTTACTGAAGTTAAATAGCGAACCTAACACGCCCCATGAGTAAGTAATCCAGATTGTGTGAAAAGTTTATGTAAAAGAAAAGATACGGTCATGTAATCATGTTACAAAAAATGACAAAAACGCGAACGGAAATTCAATGATTTTTTTTGGATAAAGAAGTTCATGAATATTAAATTAGACTTTTATGACAGATTAGTTTAGGTAATCTTAGGTGGGGAAAAAAACACAAGATGCTTTCGAAGTTATAGTCTAGCTAAGGATATATGGTTAATATACGTTTGGTGGTGGCGAGTCCACAAATATAAAATGAACTCAATATATATATATATATATATTTTTTTTTGTCGGAAACTCAATATATATAAATTTAGTCATAAATAGCAAGAAATTTATAAATTCTGTTTTAATCATTTTTAATTAACAACTAATATTTTCCTGACTTCTATACACATATAAAGAACAGGCAAGTCCGAACCAAATCAGAACAAAATACTCATACACACACACACTTGGATTTAAAGAAAAAAAGGAGTTTTCCTTCTTCTTTTGGGTGTGTCAAGTTTCTGTTCTTCCTTTTCTCGTGCTTCCATCACGAGATATCTCACAAGGCTCTCGCGACTCAAGAAAGGTAAAGATAAAGAAAGAAGAAGCAAAGATTCCATAAATGGACTTGAAAAGCAACAACCACCAGCAACAGCAACAAGTACTTGATGGCTCGGACATAGTTGAGCTGGTGGAAAACGAGAAAGTGTTCGACAAGTTTGTGGAACAAAAGTTTCAACAGTTAGACCAAGATGAAGATGGTAAGCTCTCCGTGACTGAGTTACAACCCGCCGTTGCTGATATCGGCGCTGCTCTTGGTTTGCCTGCTCAAGGAACTTCTCCTGATTCCGATCACATCTACTCCGAGGTAATTTCCTTTTCTTCTTTCTTAATACCTTTTATATTCGTGATCTATGGTCCAGTCCGACTAATTTGCATATACATATGTTAGCATTTTAATTTCTTAATCACTTTTCCTGTATTATTGATCTTTCAATTGTTGGTTATCATGTGATCTTTGATTTTTTCCGATTACCGTATATTTTAATGCTAGTAAGAAATGTTTTCAAATTGGCCGGCGTACTAACTACTAACTAGAAATGTTCGCATCTAATTTTTGTGTTACATCTTTATTTTTATTTGATTTCAGTATTCATTTAACTGTTAACAATTCTTCTTGGGGTCTATATATGCCCTTTGCAAATTCTTTAACTTTGTCACTAGTCTGTGAGATGGAGTCGAACCTCTCATACCGAGGGACACAGGTTGTTTAACTCTCGCCATTTTGTGCATAGATTTTTAGGATCTTCGAAAGGTCATACTAAGTCGTAAATCATATAAAATTATATATAGAAAACCTCAACCATTTTACCATAGTTGTTTAAGTTATCTTCTTGATACTTACGTGGTGGTCTGGTGGATTCATCCTATATATTTTTTTTTTTCTAATATTAAAATGTGTTTTTCTTTACAGTAAACTAGGTCAAAAAATAATAGAATCAGTTAGTTGTTTTAAAGAAATGATAATAGCTTTGGTCGGTGACCTTATCCTCTATCATATCTCAAACTAGCCCCTCGTGTCGCTCTTCTCCTGTCGTTTCAGTGTTGAAACATCGCTTTATAAATCATCACCTAGTTATTATTTTACTAGTTACTGTATAAAGACTGTTATAGTATTTTGTTTATTTATTCGTTATTTACTTATGTATGACTATTTTTCTCTATTTATTTAGTTTGGCTAAACTCATACAATTTAGGTGAACTCAACAATTTCCAGTATAATGCTTGTCCTTTCTTGACGGAAAAAAGGTTTCTTTTTCAAATAATTAATATTTTATCAATTAAAGCTTTTATCTTTTTAAGCATTCGGTCTGCGTAAGGTTTCATTTTCGTTCAAGACTTTCTTGACATTTTTTAAAAACAATATCCCATATCACATTTTTCAATCCTCTTATTTATGACATAATCTGTGACGAAATCAAACGCCGTTTCCTATTTTACGAATATCCAACAAAAAAACGTACGAGTATGAGTATCACAAAAACTATTTAGTGGACCAAAAACAAGTTACAAGTACAATAGTAATATTTTTTTATCGACATGGAAACCCCAAATTACGTCGTGTTTCGCATGAATCACGTGGATTAATTAATTAGATCAAGAGGACATTGATTGTAGATTTGTAGTTATTAGCTGCAAAGATATCCAAGAAGAAGTAGTAAATCTGAATACGAATCTCTCTCTTAGTGGATACAAATCAGTATCCAATTACTTATCGTTAGGTTTAGCTTTTGGTGTATTTAAAGAAGAGACAACGAGATTAAACCAATAACCCTCTAGCTGTCTTATCCGTACATTTATTTTTCATCGTTTGTAACGTTATAATAAACTATATACAGGTCCTAAACGAATTCACTCATGGGAGTCAAGAGAAAGTGAGCAAGACAGAGTTCAAAGAAGTGTTGTCGGACATTTTGTTGGGTATGGCTGCTGGTCTGAAACGTGATCCTATCGTCATCCTCAGGATGGACGGTGAGGATCTCTCGGAGTTTGTCCACGGCCCTGGATATGAAATCGAGAGCATTTCTGTTTTCTCAGAGCTCTCCAGTAGCAAGGACGCATCGCTCCGTGATTGTATCGTCAAAGCTCTCCAGTCTCTTTCTGTTGATCATGGAATGCCTCCTTCCAACGACCCATGGGTACCTATTTATTTTATTTTTATATATTTCTGTTAAGCTATGGATTTTCCTAATTTAACTTCAAATCTAAATTTATATGATTGATAAAATAAAGCATATAATATTAAGAACCGTTTGTTTTTGTATTTTTACCAAAACCGTAAAAATACTTTTCGGGTGTTTTTTTTTTGTTGTACAAAATATCAGAACGATACTTACATGGTGGGAGTACATATGATACGTAATATGTATCCAAGTTCGTATTTGATGTTATATATGTTGCTAGAGACAACTGAGTTTTGCCTAAAAAGCAAAGTCCTTGTAACAGGTGATGAGCAACATCGTAGAACCAATTGTTGACTCTTGTCTTGATGAAGAAGATAAAAGAGAGAAAAGCGCGTCTCAGGAGAGATTCTTGGAAGCATTCAAGAGAGTCGTGGAGAGTGTGGCTCAGCGTCTCAATGAACAGCCCGTGATCGTTGCTCACAGCGAAAACACCTTTGATGGGAGCGGTATCAGGAGGCTCTTGTCCAATAAATTCGAATTCGATAAGGTAAACTACCATACATATATATGTTATCTAGCTTTTATGCTAAAGGAAAACTTTTTAAATGATGGTAACGAGTGATGATGATCCGGAACGGTTTGGTCGCAGGCACTAAACGTTGCCATGGAGACGATTCCAAAAGACCGTCAGGGTAAGGTGTCTAAAGGATATCTACGAGCTGTGCTTGACACTGTTGCACCATCGGCCACTTTACCACCAATAGGCGCTGTGTCCCAGGTAAATAATGCCCCGTCTAAATTATTTTGTCTTTTAAATTGTTTATTTTGCCTTTGAATTTACATGTTACAATTATTTGTTAAACAAATGAAACCAGAATTAGTGTTTTAATCAAAAATTATTAGTGAATTTTTATTTTTATTTTTTGAACGGCATTGATTAGTTAAGTTTGTTTTTGTTTATAAGATGGATAATATGATAATGGAAGCGTTGAAGATGGTGAATGGAGATGATGGAAATGTGGTGAAGGAAGAAGAGTTTAAGAAAACAATGGCAGAGATATTGGGGAGTATAATGTTGCAGCTCGAGGGTAGTCCCATATCGGTTTCCTCTAACTCGGTGGTTCACGAGCCGCTCACCTCGGCTACCTTTCTGCCGTCAACTTCGACTGATACAGAGGAGCCTTCAAACTAATCATAGAAGGGAATAAGCAGCACTAGCAGCAACAAATGTTATATGGTTTTGACTTTTGAGTGTTTACCCCCAAAAGTTTTAGATTAATGAGGAAAACCGTCTTTACTTTCAGATGTATAAAATTGAAAGTTTGGGGTTTCCTCTTGTTGGTGTGGTGATTCTACTCATGCCTTTTTTTTTTTTTTTTT